>JAEIGA010005079.1_pt1 | contig 20200 bp, 19 predicted proteins | sample 9270691 | NCBI WGS metagenome assembly JAEIGA01 (sample SAMN17057246, study PRJNA624740) | gut metagenome | biome: biome; isolation source: fecal sample | host: Bos grunniens | place: China: Xizang | collected 2019 | reverse complement strand
TTCTGCTGTTTTTGATCGTTTTTTGTAGATTTTTTTGCCCAGTCGGTTTCCATTTTCCGTTGCATTCTGATTTTGGAAGGGTTTCCATAGTCTTGGATTATTCTATAATTGTCTTTTTGACAGCAATATTCTTTCATAATGCAGTTTTTACATTCATTTGTCCAATAACTTATTCTTTGTTTGTTTTTATATTCATATGTTCTTCTTCGATATAAAATTTATCCCAAAGGACAGATATAGGTTTCAATTTCTGCATCATAGTTGAAATTATCTTTTTGGAAAGGTTTTTTCCATAAATTATATTTCTTTTCTTTCTTGAGAGTTTTCTGGCGGATATGTAACCATCTAGCCCTTTTTCTTCGAGATAGTTTGTGTTTTGATCTGTGGAATATCCATTATCGGCACTGAATTGGAAATTAGAGGGCATTTCATCATATATTCCATCTAAATTAGATTCTAATTGTTCTATTGATGGAATTAATTCGAAATGATCAGTTGGATTTTGTGTAACATATGATGAGAGTATTATTCCTTTATATTCGTCTACAATGATTTGTGCATTGTAATCCCATTCCCATTTGCCTTTTTTATTCTTCATCAAGCGTGCATCAGGGTCATTAATACTAATTACGTCTTTTGGTGATTCTTTTACTTTCTCTTCGAGTTCATTGAGTTTTTTTAAAACGCCTTTCGGATTTTCTTGGGATTGTTTTAAAAGCTTTAAACTTGAAGAACGAAGTTTATCTTTATTTCTATTGTTTTTAGATGAATTTTCAATGTTTTTTACTGTTTTTTTGAATTTTTCTTTGTCAGTTAATGATTTTGGAACAGTGCTTCCAGATTCATCGCCCAATTCTTCATCTTCTTCTTGATCTAATTCAATACTTTTTTTCAAGTGTTCTTTCATGATTTTGATTTGATTTTCATCAGTTAGTTTATTAATTGATGTTTTTGCTTTGATTTTAGTTCCATCCAAGCTCAAATGATGGATTTTGATTAAATCATTATCTTTTGCAATTTTAATGGTTGTTTTAAATGCATCGTCAATTAAATCTGAATATTCGACTTTAAATCTTGCTATTGTTCGATATGATGGTTTTTCCATTGCTGCAAGATACATATATGCAATGCCAGTTCGTGTTTTTCTTTCTATTTCCCTTGAAGACAATTCTCCATCGAAAACACGCATTAAAATGAGTCTAAGCAATAATTCTCGAGGATAAGCAAATTCGCCAGGAGTTCCACGAAATTCCTGGTTCGCTTTTGAACAATCAATTAAATCAACCACATTTTTAATAAAATAACAAGGATGATCTTCAGGAATCAAGTTTCGCAAGTCCATAGGGACCAACATAGTCTGATTAATATTATCATCTTTCAAAACCATAAATAAAACAACCATAAAGATTAATCTCTATAATAAAAGATTGTACTTCATAGTATATAAAATTAAAGGAAAAATAAGCAAAATAAAATTAAAAAAAATTGTGACTTCGTGTCACATCCCCAAGATTAATAAAAAAATTAGAATAAAAAAATAATTTTATATTATATCAATTATATAAAACAAATAATATACCAACTGAAATATCGCAACCTTATCCACAAATTTAATTAACCCGCCAAATCTAAACTATAATATAGAAAGGTTGAGAGAGAAAAAATATAAGCAACTGATATTTAGAGTGATATAATGATGATACCAACGATACCAACTCCCGATGAAATATTGGATAAGGGATTCAGCAGAGGAAAAAAAGCTGCAGATTTACTTCGGACACAAAAAATCCCTAAACATTTGAAGGGTAAAAAAATTGAAGAAAGAAGAGTCGTTACTGCATGTCATGTAATGAAGGATAAATTAAAATCAATTATTGATGCAGTGCCGGAAATTGAAGAATTACATCCGTTTTATCAAGATTATATCGACATTACTGTTGGTGTAGACTCAATGAAACAGGCATTGGGTGCACTTAACTGGGCATATGGTATTTTAGCCCAATTGGAAAGAGAATACTCAAGAAAGCTTAAAAGAAATCCTTCAGAAAAAGCAAGCGCTATCCAAAGAGAGGCATATGGAAGAATTGCATCAGTTATTAATAAAATAGAAAAGGATTTGGATTTCCTGGACTTTGCAAAATCCAAATTAAGAAATATGCCGACAATAGATTTTGATGCAACAACCATTGTAATTGCAGGATTTCCAAATGTGGGAAAGTCAACACTATTAAGACAGATTAGTGGTGCTGACCCCCAAGTAGCGGATTACCCATTTACAACAAAAGGAATTCAAATAGGCCATACTGAAAGACATTGGAAAAGCATTCAGTTTATAGATACACCAGGATTACTGGACAGGCCAGTACTGGAAATGAATGACATTGAAATGAATGCAATTGTTGCACTGGAACACTTGGCCGATGCAATTTTATTCATTTTTGACGGATCTGAAACTTGCGGTTTCCACCTGGAAAGCCAATACAATCTATTGAAACAGATTGAAAAAATCTTTAGTGAAATACCTATAATTTATTTATTTAATAAAATGGATATTGAACAGGACGAAGAATACATCAATCAATTTGTAGACGACCCTGAAAAGACTTTATTCATATCTGCTCTTGACGGCGACGGAATAGATGAAATAAATAAAATAATAGACGGTATTGAAAAAATAGATAGAACTCCAGAAGTTGATGAGGAAGAACTGGACTACTATTAAAAGGAATGTTTATATATATGAACTGATAATCTATTATCAAACATATAGGAAAGAACATGTTAGGGAGTGATAAAGATGGAAGAAAAAGACATCCTTGAAGATAAAGTGAATGAGAAAAAAGAAAAATTTGAAGATAAATTCGATGAAAAAAAAGACAAATTTGACGAAAAAAAGGAAAAAGGTAAAGTCTACTCTGAAAAATTCGTAAATGACTTAAACACCACAATTGATGAATTCAAAGAAAATATCAAAAACATGCAAAAATATGCTGACGATAAAATTAATGAATACAAAAATGCTACTGTAAGTAACTTGGCTGTCGATTTAGTCGAAACCGATGAAACTTACTACTTAAAAGTTGCTATTCCTGGTATTCCAAAAGAAGATGTTGAAGTCGAAGCTAGTGACAATGATATTGTAATTACTGCAACTTTCAAACCATTAATTGAAGAATTAGAAGAAGTTGAAGATGCAACTGTTATTGCTTCTGAATTAACCTCTGGAAAATGTTCAAAAACTGTCAGATTTGAAAACAGTATTGAAGTAGACAGCGTCAAAGCAAAATACAATGCCGGAATTGTATTAATTACTCTTCCAAAATTAATTATACCAAAACATAAAGTAACTGTAGAATAAGGTTACGAATTGTTTTAAAAATTAATTTAAAACATTGATCAGGAAAAATCCTGGTCAATACACTACTTTTTTTAAACACGAAATTAATATAAAACTGCCATCAAATAATTTTAAATATCAAATGTAATATATTAATAACATGAAATGAAGATGCAAATCTTCGGAGGCATTTTTATGAATGAAAATAAAAACTTTGATTTGAAAGTGATTTTAAAATACTCCATTGTGGGCATTGTTTTATCATTATTATTAGGGACAATATTCTACTATTTATTTTCCTTTACAATATACAAACAAGTAGAGTATGCCTATAATATGTTTTTAGGTATTTTTCCGTTTAGTTTCTGTATTGGATTAATGATAACTCTGCTAATTCTTACACCACATATTAAAAATATGTATGATTCCATTATTGTTGGATTTATAATCGGCCTGTTTACTGGCCTGTTGCAAAATACAGTCATTGTTTCAGTATACGGAGGCCAACAACTAATGTACTTTTTAGAATTCGTTGGAAATCAAACAATATTATTAATACTACTTGGAGTAATCTTTGCTTATATTGGAAATGCTTATCTAAAAGGAAAAATTAATATCCCAATTACCAATTAATATTGGGATTAAAAACCTTTTTTAAGCAAAATCCTTTTATTTTTTCATGAGTATTGAGAAAAAAAGACTAATCTTCATTTTCCTGTGATGAAAAGTCTGCAAATGAATCGTTCTCTACACGATCATTTAACTTCAGAGTTTTTTCAACATCCATTGCTAAAGCATCACAATCAGCTTTAATACTGTTTAAATGCAATAAAATTCTTTCTTTTTCTTCATTAATTCTTTCTATATTAGTATATGGATAAGTAGCTTCCTTAAACATTTCATAATCGACTGTTGTATATGGATAATCATTCAGTTGTTTGCACACATTTTTTAATATGTCCGCTAAAAATTTATTCATTTCAACCTTTACCCTGTCCCTAATAATTTTGTCACTGTCAAGGTTTTGCCTCATCAAACGATATATCTCATTTTTAGCAAAAGGCAATTTTTCTTTTTCTTCAACAGGTTCATTAGTTTGATTATTAATTTCTTTTTCAGACATGATGCTCGCTCCCAAATTGAAATATCGTGCAAAAATAAACAAGTTAAACACAAATTTATCATTACATAATACCAATCATATATTTGTCAACGATACTATATAAAGGTATGCATTATATTAAAGTAATGAATAATAATTTTAATATTTATTGATTCAAGTACTAAAATAAATAATCGATTAATTAATTATTATGATAGCTGAGAAATAATCTTATTAAAATATTGAGTAATGACATGAAAAATAATAACTACCATAAACTTATTTTTTGTGAAAAGATATCTCAAAAAAAGTTAAAAATATTAAAAAAGAAGACCAAAAACAGATATTCAAAAAATAATGAAATAATAACAGTAGAATAATCTACTGCATTTAAAAATTAGTATCTGACTTTTCCAATATGTCTTGTAGCACCAGGATCTTCACCATTGAAATGGGCCAAGTAATAGACAAACCATTCGAGAGGAACTACAAAGATTAATGGAGATAATAATTTATCCACATCAGCAAAGTCGCTTAAATTAAATACTATGACTTTTGCTTCCAAATTATTGGAAAAATCAATAGCTTTTCTTGTAATTTCATCAGATTCGAAATCACAATCAAAAATAATCATAGGAACATCCTTTTCAGCACGTTCAATCAAACCGTGCCTAAATTCTGATGCATATAAAGGACATGCATGTTTTATTGCTCCTTCCATAAGCATAGTCATTGCCACTTTAAATGAAAGACCGAAGTTAGGCCCGCTTCCCAAACAGTAGAAAATTTCTTCATCCTTGTACTGTTCAGCCAATTTTTTGTAATCCTCTTCAGTTGTCTTAAGCAATTCTTCTATAATATCTGGAATTTCATGTAACTGAGATAATAATTCATCCTTATTTTCATAATCAGAAGCTGAGAATAAGATTTGATAAAGACAGGCAATTTGAGTTACATAAGTTTTGGTACCTAAAATAGCTGTTTCGGTTTCACATCTTGTGACTATTGGAGTTTTAGCTTCTTTAATCATGGAACTGTCCGGTTCATTAGAAATTGAAACAGTATGTATTCCAAATTCATTTGCACGTCTAAGAGATGATAATGTATCTGCTGTTTCTCCAGACTGTGACGTGAATATGGCAAGGGAATTTTCTCCTTCTTGTAAAAATTTGTTATAATAAAATTCATATCCCGAAAATACTTCAATATTTAATGTAGTAGACATTCTAAGTGCGTCCCTAACGCTGTAACATGTTGATATAGAACTTCCACATCCAATTAAATAAACTTTATCTACTTTTTTAACCAATTCAGAAACTTCATTCATTGTAGGTAATTCACTTTCAAATGTTTTTCTAAGTGAATCAGGTTGTTCCATCATTTCATCATACATTTTATATTTCATGGAAAAGCCCCCTATTGCATTTTTATATATAACTTATCTTTCTTTTTCAAAATATAAAAAGTTTTTTTAAAAAAGAATTATAATCTTATATTAATGGAGATTGATTTAACAAAAATTGGCATGTTTAAAGGCCAACAATATGAAACTATCATCACCACAGAGAATAAAGATGGTAGTCTGAATGCAGCACCTATCGGAATTTTATGCGGGGGAAATAATAAGGTAATGTGCCGTATTTTTAAAGGAAGCCATACATTGGAAAATATCATTGCACAGAAGGAATTCACTGCCAATATTACACAAAACCCGGAATTATTTACTTGGTCTTTATTGGATAATCTTGAAGCAGATGATTTTAACGAAAACAAATCTATTAAGGATGTTGATTGTTACTTTAAATGTGAAGTTACAAGCATTAAAGAAGCAGTTAAACAAAGCGATCCAATTAAAAAGAAAGAAGAAGCTAATGTTATTAAAGCGGACGTTACAGAATTAATCATCAATAAACCTGTCAAAGCATATAATAGATCTTTCAGTTATGTTGTAGAATGTTTAGCTAATTTTTCAAGAATAGATATTGTAGATGATGAAAAGAGAAAATATTATTTGGATTCATTTAAAGAAGCATATCGTGTTGTAAAAAAAGTCGGTTCCAAAAAAGATAAGGATGCAATGGATAAAATAAAAAGTAAACTAAATGAAAAAGGTTACGACATCTAATCTATAATTACATCCATAAATTCAAAATTATCACCATCAAACAAACCCTTATCGGAAAGTTTAATTGATGGAAGCACTAAAAGAGACATGAATGCCATTGTCATGAAAGGCGCATCAAGTTGACAGCCCAACGCTATAGCCATTTTCTGCAAAGTACGCAGTTTTTTACCCACGTCAAATGCATCCCTATTAGTCATCAAACCCCCTATAGGAAGGGCCAGGGAACCATAAAACTCTTCACTTACAACGGCTAATCCTCCCATGTTGTCAATCACAGTATTAACTGCATTCGCCATCATTTCTGAATCATAACCAATGACAATAATATTATGGGAATCATGAGAAATTGATGATGCAATGGCGCCTTTTTTAAGGCCAAATCCCTTAATGAATCCATTGGCCACATTATTTCCACCATAACGCTCAACAACAGCAATTTTTAACACATCCTGAAAAATATCTGATTGGACCTTGCCGTCAATACACGTTAAATCAGCAGTAATCTTTTTAGTTAACAGTTCACCATTATAACATTTTATAACATTGACTTTACATTTGTCTCCGTCATAATATACATCAAAGTCTTCAGGCTGCTTTTTAGATGCGTTTATTGTATTTTCAAATTCAACATCACCTACATCAAACAAAACATTTTCGCCATCGAATACACATTTGCCTGAAATATAAGTTTTCAATATATTAAAATCAATTAAATTATCAATTATTATGAAATCCGCTTTTGCACCAGTTACAATAGCTCCAGCATCCAAATTATAATGTGCTGCCGGATTGATGGTTACCATCTCAATAGCTTTAATTACATCTACTCCCAGTTCACATGCTTTTTTAACAGATCCGTTTAAATGACCTTTAACTAAATCTCTAGGATTTTTATCATCAGTAACAATAAAATCAAAAATTGGAGAATTAATTCTTCTTTCCAGCACATCAGTAGGTATGATGCCGAAACTATCCTGATTTTTCCAATAGTCTAACCTATCATTAAAATCAAAAAGAGCTTCCATATTCTTAGCAGATGAACCGTCACGGACCATAATTTTCATGCCCTTTTGCTTTTTTTCAATAGCTTCAGCAAAATTACTGCATTCATGGTCAGTGCTGATACATTGTTCCAAATATTTATCCAATTCTTTGCCGGAAAGCAATGGAGCATGACCGTCAATAGGCTTATTATACTTTCTGGCCAATTCCAATTTTCTTAAAACATCTTCATCACCATTTAAAACACCTGGAAAATTCATCATTTCTCCAAGAGCAACAATTTCATCCTTTTGAAGTAAAAATTCAATTTCATCAGGACCTAAAACTGCACCAGACGTTTCAAATGCAGTCGCTGGAACACAAGATGGTGCAGAAAAATAAAAATTAAATGGAACTTGGGAAGCGTTTTCAATCATGAATTCAATGCCCTCAATACCACAAACATTAGCAATTTCATGAGGGTCACAAACAACAGAAGTAGTTCCGTGCCTAACTGCAATTTTTGCAAATTGGGCAGGAGTTAACATACTGCTTTCAATATGAATATGGGAATCAATGAATCCGGGAACCAATAATCCTTCAACATCAACATTAATATCCCCATCTAAAACAATAGGAACTATCTCCTCAAAAATACCATTTTCAATAGTAATTCTGGCAGGATAAACAGAATCCGTTAAGACATCCAAAATAAATGCAGTGAAAGACATTTTAATCATCTTGTAATGCATCATAAAGTAATGGTAAGAATGAACCAATATCAGTAACAATACCAATCACTTGAGCACTGCCCCTATCGGATAATTTAGTAACAGTGGACGGATTAATATCAACACAGATTGTTTTGACTCTTGAAGGGAGCATATTACCCGTTGCTATTGAATGCAACATCGTAGCTATCATTATAACCATATCCACCTGCTGTGCATATTTTCTCATTTCCCTTTGGGATACGGTAATATCAGTTATTACATCAGGAAGAGGTCCGTCATCACGAATAGAACCTGCAAGCACAAATGGAACATCATTCTTAATACATTCATACATTATTCCGCCAGTCAAGGTACCATCTTCAACAGCATCCCTAATTGAACCTGAACGATTGATTTTATTGATGGTCCTCATATGGTGAGTATGACCGTGAGCGACAATTTTGCCCGTTTCAACTTCAATACCTAATGAAGTGCCGAATATGTCGCATTCCATATCATGAGTAGCTAAAGCATTACCTGCCATGATTACATCTATATATCCTTCACGAATCAAAGAGGCCAAATATTTTCCAGATCCAGTATGGACAATTGCAGGTCCACCAACAATTCCTATTTTTCCGCCTTTAGCTTTAATTTCTTTCATTTCTTGGGCAATACCTCGAATAATATTCATTAATGGTTTTTCTGAAGATACATCACTGTTCATGAATTCAAATACTTGCTGCTCCTCCCTTGACCTGTGAGGAGGTGTAACTTTTACACCATCAAGACCAACAACAATCTTATCACCCATTTTCACATCAGCTATTGGTTTTACAAAAGCACGATTGGATTTTTCATCAACAACAACCACACAATCCATTTCAATATCTTCAACAGGAATCCAATTTCCCTTATAGTAAATGTGGGTTGTATGATTGGATGAAGAGTAAAAACCTTCAGGAGCAACTTTGTCTTTTGTAGATGCAACTAAATTAACTTCTTTAAGTTCATCAATAGATGCACCAAGAACAGATAATTCATCTAAGATAGATTCTAATAATTCGGGAGATTTGGCAGATACTTCAATTTTCGCTCTACTAATATCTGATTTCTTTCTACCAACATTAATTTCTAAAATATCAAATTCTCCACCTTTGTCCATAATAATGCCCATTGTCCTGGTTAAAGTTAATGAGTCAATAATATGGCCAGAAAGGTCAATAGTTCTTTTATACATATAATTTTGCTCCATTTTTGTTAATATTATATATATGGTTAGCCGTGATATTTAATGGTATTGATAGAAAAAATCCTAAAAAAAATTATTTAAAAAATATATGATAATAATTGATAGTATGCTATTATCCTGCTAATAGCATATACAAATTAATTATAATAACTACGAACAGAATTATCACTATGAAAATTAAAGATGATATGAGAATCATTTCATTATTGCTTCGTTCAAAAAAAAGAGTTGAAGTTTTAAAATCTTTAGAATTTGAAGACAAAATACCTTCAAAAATCAGTAAAGACATAGGCGACAATAGCAATCACGTATCTAAATATTTAAAAACACTGAAAGATGCTGATTTAGTTGTCTGTCTAAATGAAGAAGATTCAAGATACAGATTCTATAGCATTACAGATAAAGGAACATATTATCTTAATAAAGTCAAGGACAAATACGAATAACCGTTGCCAGTTCTACAATTTACCTTCACATTAATAATTGATGGGCATTTTTAACTCATTTTTTACAAATCCAATGGCATATGACAAGTTGATACAAATCCACAAATTATATAACTTTTCCAATAAATAATATCAATTAGTTTTAAATACTGCTGATTATGCTATGAAAATAAGCAGTAGAAATACAATAATTTAAATACTTCAAATTTTAGCCCATGATTAAAAAAATACTATTGGGGAGGATAGTGTGAAAAAAACAAAAATTATATGTAGTATAGGTCCGTCATGTGAATCTGTAGACGTTATGAGCGAGATGGTTAATAATGGTATGGATTGCGCACGTATCAATCTCAGCCATGCTACAAGAGATGACATATTAAAAACAATAGACATTGTTCGGGAAGTACGTGAATCATGTGATATGCCTGTCGCCATTATGTATGACACCAAAGGACCTGAATTTAGAACCTTAGAAATTGAGGGTGGAGAAGTAATTCTTCATGAAGGAGATACTATTAAGATGAGTGAAACTTGTTTAATGGGCAATAGAGAAGAATTTGGAGTTAATCATAGCCATGCAATTGATCTATTAAAATTAGGCGACAAAGTACTTATAGATAATGCATTACTTGAATTGGAAGTCATTGGAAAAGAAAATGATTATGCTGTATTAAAAGCTTTAGGTGATGGAAAAATCCAAAATAAGAAAAGCATCAACGTTCCTGGAGTTGACTTAAAATTAAATTTCATGAGCGAAAATGATAAAAAAGATATTGCTTTTGCAGCAAAACACGCATGCGATTATCTTGCCCTATCTTTTGTAAACACCAAGGAAGATGTGAAAATAGCCCGTGAAATAATTAACGAAGCCGGAGGAGATGCACTCATCATCTCAAAAATTGAAAGTCAGAAAGGAATTGATAATATAGATGAAATCATTGACGAATCCGATGGGATTATGGTGGCTCGAGGAGATTTGGGAGTGGAAGTTCCGATGGAAGAGCTTCCAACACTTCAAAAGAGAATTATTAGAAAGTGCCGTGAAAAAGGCAAGTTTGCCATAGTTGCGACTGAAATGCTGGCTTCGATGTATACAAATCCTAGGCCTACAAGGGCAGAGGTTTCTGATGTGGCAAATGCAATATTGGACGGAACTGATTGTGTTATGCTGTCTGGAGAAACCACTGTTGGAAAGCACCCTATAGAATCAGTTAAGATAATGAACAGAATATGCGAATATGTGGAATCAACTATTGACTATACAAAACATGCATATTACAGAGGAACAATTGGCATCAGCGATACAATCGCCAAATTAGTTGTAGATGCCGTTGAATACTCAGACATCAAACTTATAGTAACAACTACCATGACCGGATTTACAGCCCGCAAAATTAGTAACTGGAGGCCCAACTCAATAATATTGGCTTGCTGCCCATCCAACCATATTGCAGAAAAAGTTGTTTTGAATTTTGGTGTTAAACCAGTAACCACAGACATATATGAAAGCACTGACGACATGATTAAAAATGCTAAAAAACTGGCTAAAAAAGAGTTTAATTTAAATAAAGGAGATTTAATAGTAGTTACTGGTGGATTTCCATTAGGCAGAGAAAAAGGAACTAATTATTTAAAAATTGTAGAAATATAACTTATGAAAATTCTAAAGTGAATGGTGCATTAATTAAATCAAAGACAAAAAGTCATAGATTATTTTAGCTGCAGTTACAGCAGTATTTTCACCTAATCTATCGGTAGCCGTCTCAACAACATCCATTCCAACAACATTTTTATAAGACAATGATTTAATAAGACTTTCTATTTCAGATATAAATAACCCTCCAGGAGTCGGATTTCCAACAGCAGGAGCAATAGCCGGATCCAATACATCCATATCTATTGATAAATAAATAGGCGTATCAATAGTTGTTAAATAATATTCTACCGCATCCATGTGACGATGCACATCCTTATTTTTAAATGTCTGAATGTTATATGTTGAATCAACGAATTCTTCCTCTTCGGAAGATGATGATCTTATTCCAATCTGAACCAAATCAGCACCAAATTCATGGGCTCTTCTCATTACTGTTGCATGAGAATACTTCTCGCCAATGAAATCAAATGCCAAATCCCTGTGAGCATCCAAATGTACGACAGTTAATTTATCATACCTTTCAGATAATGCCTTGATGACACCAATAGAAGCAGAATGCTCTCCGCCAATAGTTATGGGCCTAATTTCCAAATCCAATAATTCATTAGTGGTGTCTTCAACAATTTTGCATGTAGCTTCACAATTACCTGGAACTACATTAACATCACCAAAATCATAAAAAACAGCATCAAGTGATGTTTTAAAGTTAATATTATAATTTTCAAATCCGTAAGATGCTTCACGAACAACAACAGGACCTAAACGGGATCCTGAATGATATGATGTCGTGCTGTCAAACGGAACACCAATTATGCCATATGAATCCTTTTTAATATTATCAAAATCAGTTTCTGCGGAAAATGCAAATTTCCAAGGTTCGTAAGTATTCAATAGCATAACGTATCTAAAAAAAGAATAAAAGAGAGAACTTATTTAGTTCTCATGATTTTCATATTACCTAAAGCTACAATGTATTCAACTTCAATACCTTCGGAGATTTCATCTTTTAAATCTTCAGGCATTGGTAAGTCTAAAGTTTCGTAACTTTCCATATCCATTAATTGAACGTTATCGCCTTGGATAGATAATACTTGACCAACTCTTTTATCGATAATTGGAATATCTACTTTAGTATCTACAGGTTTAACAATACTTCTTTTTTGGTTATCAAAAATACCTACTGCTTCTAATCTTGCTTTAGCAGCCCCGTGTTTACCAGGGGATGAGGTAGTTAAACTAGTGATTTTAGATGCTTCTCCACCTAATACGATATATTTTCCAACTTTTAATGTTTTAATCTCTACAACTTTGGTTGACATTAATTTTCCTCCATAAATTCCACATTTTATAATCTACAATAAGAATTATCTTAGATTATGTATAGTTTTTATTTTCTATTTTATATAAACTATTCGATTAAGCAATTAATATAAATGTTAATGCTAAAAGGATAGTCATTATAAAAATCCATATAATCAAAAATATTTTTTTAATATCGCTCTCACCTTTAGTGATGTAGGATTCACCCTTTAAATCAGATGATCGTTTTCTGGTATTTTTATACTCATCATCATTTCTCAAAAAGTTATAGAAAGCCCTGCAAATAAAAATAAAAGCAACAATAATGATTCCTGAATAAATAATGTTGTCCAGGCGAATAAGAATAACTACCGAAGACAGCAGCAGCATCAACATTAAAAATAAAACTCCCGTTATTACCAATGATAAATATTTATTAAAAATCATAATCTTATATTTAATATAAAGTACATAATAAATATTTAGTGATAAAATGAAAATAGCTATTGTTAGTGGAAAAGATGAAGGACCTACAAAATTAAATGCTTTTGACAATGCATTAACTGATGCTGGAATTGGAGATGTAAATCTGATTAAAGTATCAAGTATGCTGGGCAAAAATACACAAATTGAAGATTTACCCAAGTTGAAAGCAGGCTCTATGGTGAATTGCGTATTATCCGAAATCACATCAGACAAACCAGGAGATGAAATAACTGCAGTTATAGCAGTAGCTATTGGAGAAGAATTAGGTTGTGTTGTTGAAACAACAGGAATTAATAAAAAAGAAACTGATTTGATTGATGAAGCAAAATTCATGGCTACTTATATGATGGACAAACGTGATGTTATAATCAAAGATTTAATTGTAAAATCCTCAACGACCACAGTTAAAAACATAGCATCCGTTGTTTCAAGTGTGGTTTATCTCAGTGATGATATTATCCAACACAAATGAAAAACTTTAATCGATTTAAATACTAATAAAATAAAAAAATTATGATAAAAAGGTGAAAAAATGGATGCTAAAGATAAAAAAATAGCTACCGATTTGGCTTACGAAATGATAAAAGAAGTAAGTAGAGCAATAAGACCTTATGCCGGAACACCTGAAGCTGGAGAAAAAGTAAAAATAGGTGCTGACGGGACACCTACGTCATACATAGACATTATCGCTGAAGATACATTAGTCAATATTTTAAAAAATGCACCAGTATTATCTTATATCATAAGTGAAGAAATTGGGGAATTGAAACTTGGAAAAGGAACAAAAAGAAGCATCAACCTAACTGAAGAATTACAGCGTGACGATATTACTGAAGAAGAAAAACCAAAATTCATATTTTTAGTTGATCCGATTGACGGAACAAGCAATGCAATCAAAGAAATACCTGCATATGGAATTTCAATTGCTGTTGCAAATGTTCCCGAAGGTAGGCCAGCCACATTAGATGATGTTGAATTAGGTTTTATTAGCAACTTTGGAAACGGTAACTTTTTTGAAGCTGAAAAAGGAAAAGGATGTTGGTTAAATAATGAAAAAGTACAACCAAGCAATGTCGTGAAATTCAGTGAAATGACATTAGGAGGTTTTACAAAAAGCGGAACATCAACAGCTTCAAAATTAGTAGATAATGCTAGAAGAATGAGAGTACTGGGTTCTGTTGTGTTAGAATTATCCTATGTTGCAAGTGGAAGATACGATGCATTCTTAGATTTAAGGGGAAGTAGAATAATCGATATCGCAGCATCAAAATTAATTGTTGAAGAAGCGGGTGCAATTATAACATCAAAGCATGGTGAAAAATTAAACAATAAATTAAGCATTTATGAAAAAGCCATAGTTGTTGCTGCAAACAATAAAATACTCCATAAACAAATAATTGATATTTTAAATGATAATCAGGCAGATTTTATTGGAAAAGTAGGTATTGCAAGTCGTGTTGACCAAAAAAAGGCAATTTTATTCTCTGCAAAGCTTGTTGATTACTTTTTAACAAATGGTATTGAAGTCGTTATTGAAAAGGAAATTGCTACAAAAATTGAAGAGTTGAAACAAAATCCTAAACTCGATAGGATTATAGCAAAAATCATTAAGGAATCTCCAGAAATGAAAGAACCTTTTGAAAATTTAAATTTAGATATTGACTTTAAAAAAATTGCTGATGACATAAATAGATTCGAATGTGATATGGCTATTGTTTTAGGTGGAGATGGAACCCTGCTTAGAGCCCAAGCCAAACTCAAAGAAGAAACCCCATTACTGGGAATTAATATGGGAACTGTTGGATTTTTAACAGATATTGAAATTGATGAAACATTTAACGCATTGGATAAAGTTCTTAGAGGAGACTATTATAAAGAAAAAAGAACTCAACTTGTAGTTTCACATGAAAATCATTATTATAATGCCATGAATGAAGTAGTAATAATGACAGATAAACCTGCAAAAATGTTGCATTTTGAAATTCAAGTTGATGGAGAAACAATTGAAGAAGTTAGAGCTGATGGAGTTATTATTTCAACACCAAGTGGTTCCACAGCATATGCAATGTCTGCCGGAGGACCTATTGTAGATCCCAAAGTTGGAGGATTCATTATCATACCGATATGCCCTTATAAACTAGGTGCAAGACCATTTATTGTATCAGACAATAGTGAAATTACAGTTAAATTACTTAAAAAAGGAAAAAAAGCAGTATTTGTTATGGATGGACAAATTAATGAAGAAGCATCATATCTTGAAGAAATTAACTTTAAAAAAGCAGATAAAAATGTTTATTTCATAAGAACAAGCAGCAAATACTTCTATGAGAAAGTTAAAGATAAATTAAGTGAAGGGGGCATTAATAAAAACGAAGGGTGTTTAAAATGAACATCCTCGTTATTGATTTAACCCATGGAGGAGTTAAAATCGCAGTAAGCCTTGCAAAAAAAGGAAAAAAGGTTTACTGTTTTGACATTTATAATACAATAAAAAGCATCGAAAAGCAAATGCTGGATATTTATGATATTAAATTAATCCAATTGGAAGATTTAACCAAATTTAATGGTGATTTAAAAGTAATCTATCCAATTCACCTGCCATTAACCACCGAAGAGATAAAACAATACAATCCAAATTTAAATTATACATTCATCACACACCACATGGCAATAGCTGAAATTTTAAGCAAATGGGGGAAGGATATAAATAAAATTGAAATAACCGGAGTTAAAGGAAAGACCAGCTGTGCATTTATGCTTAAAGAAATCTTTATTGATGATAATCCTCTGCTTTTATCCAGTTTGGGTGCTTTAATTTATAAAGATAAAAAAGAAATTATTTTAAAAAAGAATATTTCAATAACACCTGCCAATATCAAGGAATGTGTTGATTTAGCTTATAAACTGGCGAATCCTGTTTGTGGAGGAGAAATTCAAGGTCAAATATATAACTGTGCAATTTTTGAATCATCCCTTGGTGTGAGCGGAATTGGGGATGTGGGCCTTTTAACAAACATTGTTGAAGATTATCCTATTGCAAAAAATAAATCTTCAGCAAGTAATGCCAAAAAACAAGTATTTAGATGCGGCATTGTTTGTTGTGAAAAGGAATCTCTTGATAAATACTATCCTGATATAAAACATGAAAAAATTAATTCATTTAGTTTGAATGATAAAAACAGCAATTTATATGCTAAAAACATTGACTATTCCCTTGATGAAACCATAATTAACATAGTGTACAAAGACATTAAAACAAAAATTGGAAAATCAATTAGCGGAGAAATAGAAATTAAGACTTTTGCTCCAGGGTCTCATCATGTATTAAATGTTTTAGGTGTTGTAGAAACGGCATTATCTCTGAATATAGACAATGACAAGATTATTAATGGTTTAAAAAATTATAAAGGAATACCTGGAAGAACAAATAAGAAAATCATTGAAAACAGCACAATTATTGAAGAGATTAACCCCGGCATCAATACAAAGGCAATTGAAGCATCCATCAATATGTTGAACAAGGATTCTGATTACATTATTTCTATTGGGGGAGATTATGGAATTACCTGTGAGGAAATAGATGAGGATGCAGTTTGTGACCTAATCAACAGCCTTGATGAAGAAATTATTTTAACCGGAGAGGTTGGAAAAAGCATTTTAAATAAAATCAATAAAAAAATCGAATATGTTCAAGATTATAATGCAGTTTATGATTTTGCAATCAAAAATAATAGAAATTTACTTTTTATTTATAGATCAGATTATAGAATATTATCAAAACGGTGATAATAACAAATTATTGGCGGAATAGCGGAAAATATTTTTTACTTAAAATTGAAACATTTAATTATAATTAAAAATAGAACAATATATTGTAAATTTATATTATTACTTATAAGTTAAAACTTATATGTAAAATAAAAAAATAAAAATTCTTTCTGCAATGCTTTTAAGAATTGGAGACGATAATTTTGATAGTTGGAACAAGAGGAAGTCAATTGGCGCTTGCACAGACAAAGCAGGTTTGTGCAGACTTATCTAGAATAACTGGAGAAAAAATTGACTTGGAAATTATTAAAACGAAAGGAGATAAAATTACTACTTCCCAATTATATAATATGGACTCAAAAGGGCTTTTTACCAAAGAATTGGATATTGCACTTTTGGAAGAAGAAGTTGATTTTACTGTACATAGTTTTAAGGATTTACCAACCGAATTAGATGAAGACTTGGAAATTGTAGCTGTCCCAATACGCGAATCACCCCATGAAGTGCTGATTTCTGAAAAGTCCTGGGAAGAGTTAGAACCGGGATCAAAATTGGGAACCAGCAGCCTTAGACGTGAAGCATTCTGTAATCACTATGAAAAAGACTTTGAACTTAAACCGATTAGGGGAAATATCGAAACCAGAATCAATAAAGTATTTGAAAGTGATTTGGATGCAACGATAATGGCAGAAGCAGGATTGAAGAGGTTAGGTCTAACTGAAAATATTAAAACAGTATTTCCATTAGATTACATTACGCCCCCTGCAGGACAAGGTGCTTTAGCTATAATAACAAGAAAAGATTATGACAACAAGAAAATCATATCAAAATTAAATGATTATACCTCCATGCAAGAAGTATTTGCCGAAAAGAAAGTGTTAGAGGAATTAGGCGTTGGATGTCAATGGCCAATTGGTTCTATAGCACAAATGAAAGATAAAAAATTTAATATTTATTCAATATTACTTGCTAAAGATGGAGAAATCCTAAAAGAACAGACCGAAACTGGTTCAATTAAGAATGCAGTGGAATTAGGTCGTAAAATTGGGAAAGTATTCGAGGATTATGTTTGATTGGAGGAATTGAAATTGAGAACTGTTAATGTAGGGGTTATTGGTGTAGGAGCAATGGGAGAAAACCATGTTCGTGTATACCATAAAATGGAAGAAGCTAATTTAGTTGCTGTTTCTGATGTGAGTGAAAGAGCACTTAAAAAAATTGAGCGCAAATATGATGCAAAAGGTTACACCGATTACAATGAACTACTTGAAAATCCGGATATTGAAGTGGTAAGTGTTTGTGTTCCAACTACTTTCCACCATGCAGTAGTGATGGAGGCTATTAAACATAAAAAACATATTTTAGTTGAAAAGCCTATAGCATTTACATTAAATGAAGCTGAAGAAATGATTGCTGCTGCAAAAGAAGCTGGAGTGATTCTTTCAACAGGACATGTAGAAAGATTTAATCCTGCTGTTCAAAAAGCTAAAGAACTTATTGAAGATGGAGTTATCGGAGACATAGTATCTGCATTTGCAAAAAGAGTAGGTCCTCTCCCACCAAGAATAAAGGATGTTGGTGTTTCAATAGATTTAGCTATACATGATTTGGATATTATGAATTACTTGTTTGAATCAAATGTCATGCAGGTTTACGGTACAATGAACAGTATACTTGACGACTGTGACTTTGAGGACCATGCAGAAATTATGGTAAGCTTTGACAATGAATCAACTGGAATTATTGAAGTAAATTGGTTAACCCCATATAAAAGAAGAGAACTTGAACTTACCGGAACTGACGGAATCATTACTGTAGATTACATTAAACAGAGTATTGACGTTTACGGAAAATTCGCACAGGACATCAAAATCAATCATGAAGAACCTTTAAAAGGCGAATTAAAATCATTCTTAAATGCTGTTGTTAATGAAGAAGAGCCAGAAATTACTGGTGAAGATGGGCTTAAAGCTCTTAAAATGGTAATAGCAGCAAATATGTCATCTAAAGAACATAGACCAATCAGTTTAGATGAACTTGAGGAATAAGTGATATTTATGAAAAATAAATTAATTCAAAAAGCTCAAGAACTAAGACAGCACGGATTTACCACTGGCGAAATTGCTGATGAACTTAACGTCAGCATGGATACGGCCAGATGGTTAACTCTCCAAAAACCTAACGAAGAGAAAATAGAATCCACCGGAGACTTTGCTATTAACTGGAAAAGCATTGGTGGAAATTCAACTCGTTTAAGTTACGTTTCAGGTGCTTTAAGCGATTTGGCTCTTACACATGGTGAGGCAGATGTTGTTTTAGGAATAGCAGTTAGTGGAGTACCATTTGCAACAACAATGGCAGACTTATTGGAAGATATGACTGGACTCGATACATCATTAGCTATTTTTCACCCAAACAAACATAGAAAAGACCAAGATCAAACCGAAGACGAAGGTACAATAAGTACCAATTTCGGATCTGTTGAAGGCAAGAAAGTTATCATTGTTGATGATGTCATTACCAGTGGAAAAACTGCCCGTGAAGTAATCCACACAGTAAAAGACCATGGCGGTGAGCCTACCTGCGTTACTGTTTTAATTGATAAAGCAGTCCTTTCAGAAATCGAAGAGGTTCCTGTAGAATCTTTAATTAAAGTAAGTAGATTATAATTATCTACTTCCAATTCTCTTTTTTTTAAAAAACCAGATTTAAATACTATTTAACAAAATAAAAGTATATACTCATAATATGAATAATTTTTTTGAAGATAATGAGTTTCGATATGAATAACTAAAACTATATTGATTATTTAATATAAAAAGCAGAAAAAAAGATAATAATTTAGAAAAGTAGAAAATCTACAAATCCAAATCAAAATTTCGCACACGAATAATTAAAAAAAATATACGGATTTTTTTCAATTTTCAATTAATATTTATGTAATCAAATAGTATTTAAATATTATAGTAATGTCAATATTACATCATGAAATTAAAAATTTCAAATACCTGTAAACTACATAACTAACCAGAAC
>JAEIGA010005078.1_pt1 | contig 20202 bp, 11 predicted proteins | sample 9270691 | NCBI WGS metagenome assembly JAEIGA01 (sample SAMN17057246, study PRJNA624740) | gut metagenome | biome: biome; isolation source: fecal sample | host: Bos grunniens | place: China: Xizang | collected 2019 | reverse complement strand
CATCATCCGGACTTGATGTCGTGTTCGGCAGCGGAAACAAGCGGATCAATGACGAGACCCTGAAAATCTTTGAGGAAAACGGTACGGAATACATCAAGGATGACATAGAGGCATTCAGGAAATATGACGGCGCCGGCAAGGTGTGGGCTCTCTTCGCGGAAAGCGATATGTCATATGATATAGACAGAGACCCTTCCAAGGAACCGTCTCTTGAAGAAATGACAAGAAAGGCAATAGAACTTCTTTCAAGAGACAAGGATGGATTCGTGCTCATGGTAGAAGGCAGCCAGGTGGATTTTGCCGCTCATGCTACTGACCCTATCGGAATCGTTTCCGAGTTCCTTGCTTTTGACAGGGCAGTCGGAGTGGCTATGGACTTTGCAGAGAAGGACGGCAACACGACTGTAGTGGTGCTCCCGGACCATGGAACTTCAGGCGTTACCCTCGGCAAGTTCGGCTACAGCAAGGGTTACCGCAAGGGACTTGAAAAGGCATACGGCGACATGAAGAACTTCAAGGCATCTGCGGACAAGCTCACAGTACTCCTCAGAGACTGCAAGCCTGAGGAAATCAGGTCTATCTTTAAGGAATGGACTGGACTTGACCTGACTGAGAAAGAGTATGAATCTTTAGTAGAGAATCAGGGCAAGCAGGAGGGTCACTATATGGAAGTGGTTGATTCTGAGAATCTTTTCAAGGCGATCGCCGACATTATGTCTGACCATGCGGCCTTTGGCTATTCTTCAGGAAGCCACACGGGAGAAGACGTTTTCCTTGCGGCATATCATCCGAAAGGTCAGATCCCGACAGGAATCGTAACAAATGTGCAGGTCAATGAATATATCTGTAAGGCTCTCGGACTCAAGAAGTCTCTCCTTGAGCTCAGTGATGAGTACTTTGTCGACTATACAAAGGTCTTTGCGGGAATGGACTGCAGGATAATCGAAGACAAAGACTGTCCTAAGCTTGTGGTGAACCTTGAAGGCAAGGATATTGTGATTCCGGGATGGCGGTCATATTTTGAATATGACGGAAAGAGATATGAACTTCCTGTCCAGACAGTATATATGAAGGCTGACGGAAAGTTCTATGTGCCAAAGGATATATTGAGCAGAATAAAGTAACATGTCAAGAAAGAAAAGAAACGGAAGGTCGCGTGGTAAGCAGCCCAAGAAGGTATTCCCGACAGTGACCGGAAGAGTGCAGATGACCCGTGAAGGCTTTGCATTCATAATAGTGGAAGATGGAGATGATGTCTTTGTGAAGGCATCAAAGACAAGAGGTGCGCTCAATGGTGACACAGTGCGCGTGACGGTCACCCGTGAGAAGACGGATGACCATAGGCGTGAAGGAGAGGTGATAGAGATTCTTGAGCGTTCTCCAAGGCCGTTCATCGGTATACTTCATGTTTTGGGAAATCAGGCCTGGGTGCTTATGCAGAGCCGTTTCATGCCTTATGACATCGCAATCCCGTTTGCCAGGACAGACAAAGAGAGATATCGCAAGCATTCGGGAAAGGGGCAGTCCCTGGCCCAGCCGAAGGATGAGACCGGATGGCTCAAGCCAATAGGGGAAGGCCAGTATGCAATCCATAATGTGCATCAGCTCGGAGAAGATGGCTACGGACGCAGGGAACTTACTGTCGTCAGTGGAATGAAGGTCGCCGCAGTGGTGGATGACTGGCCTCGCGGAGAGTCAGTCCCCGTAGGTCATATAGTGGACGTTCTTGGAGATCCGGGTGAGAATGACACCGAGATGCACGCAATCCTGGCAGAATATGGCCTTCCGTACAGGTTTGAGTCGGCGGTAGCCAATGCGGCGGATGCCATATCGGAAGATATCACTGAGGAAGATCTCAAGGGCCGTGTGGATTTCAGGAACACTCTGACCTTCACTATTGATCCGGCGGATGCAAAGGACTTTGACGATGCGCTTTCTTTCAGGAAGCTTGAAAACGGAAATTACGAAGTTGGAGTGCACATCGCGGATGTGACACATTATGTCCGTCCCGGCTCTCTGGTCGACGAAGAGGCAAGAAGCCGCGGCACGTCAGTCTATCTTGTGGACCGTACGGTTCCGATGCTTCCCGAGAAGCTTTGCAACAAGGTCTGCTCACTCCGCCCGAACGAAGAAAAGCTCACCTTCTCGGCAGTCTTCGAGCTTACTCCTCTCGGACGCATCGTGGGACAGTGGTTTGGCAAGACAGTGATATATTCTGACTATAGATTTGCTTACGAAGATGCTCAGAAGATAATCGATGCGCCTGCAGCAGAGCATGAGGAAGTGCCTGCTGACATCAAGGACGCAGTGCTGACTCTTCATGGTCTTGCTTCAAAGCTTCGCAAGAAGAGATTTGCGGCAGGAGCCATCAGTTTCGAACGTCCTGAAATGAAGGTCGAAGTGGATGAGAAGGGCCGTCCGGTCAATGTATATCAGAAAGTTACAAAGGAGGCCAACTGGCTCATCGAGGAGTTCATGCTTCTCGCCAACAGGACCGTTGCCGAGTTTGTGGCCACAGGCTGCAAGGGTGCTCCGGGTGCCGCACCAAAAGGCGCAAGGAAGCAGGCCAAGACCTTTGTCTACCGTGTCCATGATGAACCGAATCAGGAGAAGGTCGAGGCATTGCGCAACTTTATCGGCAACTTCGGCTACAAGATGGGCTCTACCACCAACGGAAAGGAAATCTCCAAGGAACTCAACAGCCTTTTTGCGGCCGCCAAGGATACTCCGGAATACAACGCAATCGAGCTTCTCTCGCTCAGAACAATGGCAAAGGCCCGTTACGACACCGAAAATCTCGGACACTACGGCCTTGCATTCAAATATTACACTCACTTCACCTCGCCGATCAGACGCTATCCGGATATGCTGGTGCACAGGCTTCTGGCAAGCTACCTTGAAGGAGGCGAGTCTGCAAAGAAGGAAACCTATGACAAGCTATGCAAGCATGCATCAGAGCGCGAAGTAGTTGCTGCTGAAGCAGAAAGAGCAAGCATCAAGTATAAGCTGGTGGAGTTCATGCAGGACAAGGTCGGCTATGTATTCGGCGGTCATGTCTCAGGCCTTACCGAATGGGGTATGTATGTAGAGGTTGAGCCTACTATGATCGAAGGAATGGTTCCGCTCAGAGACATCAAGAGCGACTTCTTCGAGTTTGATGCAGACCATTACAGGCTCGTCGGAAGACGATCGAAGGTCGTATATAACCTCGGAGATCCGGTGCGTATCCGTGTCAAGAAGACCAATCTGGAACAGAAGCTCCTTGATTACGAGCTTATTGAGGACGGTTCGGAAGACAGACTCTATGACAGGATAGAGTATGAACATGGACGAGGTACGTCGTTCATCAAAGGTGAAGACGGCTCGTTTGACAATGTAACGGTGGGCATAAACAAGGCCGCACGTAAGGAAAAGGTACGCAAAGCCATCCAGGAATCGAAGCGCAAGGCACGCAAGTCCGGAAAGTCACCGAAGACAGTCAGGAAGACAAAATAGATCAGATGCTTGCCACGCTCTCTTTTGCAATGAGAGACGGTGAAAGCTTGAGTTGAGATGTGTTGTTCGGCACGGAGTCAATCCTGTCGAACAATATTTTTGTTGCCAGCTTTCCCATATCTTCGGTAGGCTGGCTGATTCTGGTTATAGGTGGCTCCATGTAGTCCATGTAGCTGTAATTGTCAAATGACAGCAGGGAGATGTCCTCCGGAATCCTCAGTGATGCTTCTCTTATGGCTTTCAGAGCACCCAGGGTTATGGTGTTGCTCAGTGTGAATATTGCTGTCGGAGGATTGGCTGACTCAAGAAGCAGTTTGGTTTCGAGGTAGCCGTTCTGGATAGAGAACTCGTTTCCCACTATGCAGATATGTTCCTCATATCCCTCCTCCATCATGGCTTCCTTATAACCTCTGACTCTCTCTTTGCTTGGATTTGAGGAAACCGTGCCCTGGATGCAGGCAATCTTTCTGTGGCCCATTCCTATCAGGTGACGTGTCGCCATCAGACCTCCCTTATGGTTGTTTGTGGTCACGAAACTCAAGTGGGAATTGTCGTAGTATCTGTCAATGAGGACGACGGGGAGATAATTGTTGTTGATGCTTTCGATGAGCGAACAGTCGGTGCCGCATGGGACGGCAATGATTCCGTCAACTCTTCTTGAAAGCAGCAGGGATGCGCTGTCATTGAAAATCTTCTCGTCTTCCATCGTGTCGATCACAATGGCTGTGTAACTGCGTCTATGGACTTCGGAGATTATGACGCTTGCCACTTCTGCAAAATATGGATTGGCAAGGGACGGCATAAGAAGTCCTATCGTGTTGGTCTTGTTTGTGCGCAAACTTTGCGCAATAAGTGACGGAGAATAGTTGTGTTCTCTGGCATCCTTGAGAACTTTTTCTATTGTTTCCTGACTGATTCTGTGCTTCTCGGCTTTCCCGCTAAGGACTCTGGAAACTGTTGTAACAGAGCATCCAGTGCGTTCTGCTATGGTAGAGAGCGTTTCTTTCATAGTTTGTGAGTCTTTGTGACTGGAGCAAATATAGCAACAAAGAGCAAATTCAAAATAAAATTATGCAATCGTTTTCGCACCTCTGCGCAAAATATTGTCACAGCAATCCCTGTTTTTTTAACAAAAAATGCTGAAAATGAGGGGGACGTGTGTCGATTTTAAAATAAATTGCGGCCTTAATACGTATAGCGCAAAACAATAACCCCCCAAATATCATGAAATCATCATCTAAAATTCTCGTAATCGGTAGCAGCAATACCGATATGACAGTAAAATCTCCTGCGATTCCTCGTCCGGGCGAAACCGTTATCGGAGGTGAGTTCAAGATGGGAGCAGGCGGCAAGGGTGCAAACCAGGCCGTGGCTGCAAAACGTCTTGGAGGAGATGTGACTTTCGTATGCAAGGTCGGAAATGACATTTTCGGCGACAATGCAGTCGAGAGCTACATGAAGGAAGGAATGGATGTAAGCCATGTGCTCAGGAGCGACAAGCCTTCCGGAGTGGCCCTCATTCTTGTTGATGGAAATGCCGAGAACTGTATTTCGGTGGCCACCGGGGCCAACGGAGACCTTTCTCCTGCTGACATCGAGGCAAAGGCGGAACTCATCCGTGATTGTGCCATCCTTGTCCTTCAGAACGAGATTCCTGTGGAATCAGTGATGCTCGCCGCTAAGATTGCACATGAGGCAGGTGCCTATGTGATCCTTAACCCTGCGCCGGCTTGCGCACTTCCGGAGGAAATCTTCCAGTACATCGACCTGATGACCCCTAACCAGACTGAGTCTGAGTTCTACACAGGAATTCCTGTCAACGATGAAGAATCTGCACAGAAGGCCGCTGATGCTCTCAGAGCAAAGGGCGTGGGTGACATCATCATGACCATGGGAAGCAAGGGTTCGATGGGATTCACGTCGGAAGGCACCTTCTTCACTCCTTCACGCAAGGTAGTCGCAGTCGACACAACTGCTGCCGGCGACACATTCTGCGGCGGACTCGCAGTGGCACTCAGCGAAGGAAAGACACTCAAGGAAGCTGCTGAATTCGCAACAGCGGCATCTGCGCTCACAGTCCAGAAGATGGGTGCGCAGGAATCAATACCATATAGAAATAACCTTTAAATCACATAATCATGTTTATCGTTAACAGCTATCTTCTTGCAGTTGTATTCTGCTTTATAACAATGCTCTGCTGGGGCTCATGGGGAAACACTCAGAAACTTGCGGCAAAGAGCTGGAGATATGAATTGTTCTATTGGGACTATGTCATCGGTATGGTCCTTTTTGCTCTTCTCATCGCATTCACAATGGGAAGCTGCGGTACTGAGGGACGTCCGTTCCTCGAGGATATCGCTCAGGTAAGCGGCAAGGCTGTCGGAAGCATCATTCTCGGCGGTGTAATCTTCAACGCATCAAATATTCTTCTTTCTGCTTCTACCAGCATTGCAGGTATGGCAGTTGCCTTCCCTCTTGGAGTCGGCATTTCACTTGTTCTTGGAACAATCGTGAACTACATCGGAGCACCGGCCGGTAATCCTGTCCTCCTCTTCATCGGAGTAGCACTTATCGTTGTGGCTATCATCTGCAACGGCGTGGCTTCCGGCAAGGTTGGCGGCGAAAAGAAGGCTGGAGCAAACAAGGGTATCATCCTTGCGGCTGTTGCAGGAACACTCATGGCGTTCTTCTACCGTTTCGTTGCGGCTTCTATGGACCTCGAGAACTTTGCAGCTCCTGCAGCAGGAAAGGTTACTCCTTACACTGCCATCGTGATCTTCTCTCTCGGAGTGCTTCTCAGCAACTTCGTGTTCAACACTCTCGTGATGAAGAAGCCTTTCGTGGGTGAGCCTGTTTCATACAAGCAGTATTTCGCAGGCAACTTCAAGACTCACCTCGTGGGAATCCTCGGTGGAGCCATCTGGTGCCTCGGTACAGCGTTCAGCTACATCGCTTCAGGTAAGGCTGGTGCTGCAATCAGCTATGCCCTCGGTCAGGGAGCACCGCTCATCGCTGCCATCTGGGGAGTATTCATCTGGAAGGAGTTCAAGGGCGCAGACAAGAAGGTATATGGCCTCCTTGGCGTAATGTTCGTCCTTTTCGTGGCCGGTCTCGGTTTCATTATCGCATCAGGTAACTAACTTATTAACAGGAAAATACAGATATGAAAAGAATAGCAATATTTTCAGCACTTGCGATTTTCGCCGTATCGTGCTGCAACACAGCTCCACAGGCATATGAAGGACCTCATAAGGTCATCATCGAGACTGACATGGGTAACGATATCGACGACGCTCTTGCTCTTGCAGTGGCACTCAAGGCTGCAAATGCAGGTGAGATCGAACTTCTCGCAGTAGGTTGCCACAAGATGTCTGAAACCCCTGCAAGATACGTCGACATAGTAAACACTTATTACGGACAGCCTCAGGTTGAGGCTGCAATGTCCCTGACTCCGGTAAAGGAGTTCAGCAGCTATGCGGATTATACATGTGAACCATGCTCAATGGGTTTTGCAGAAAGCAAAGGTGGTGTGTATCCTGAGCCGGTTGCTCTCTACAGAAAGATCCTTGCGGAGGCAGAGGACGGATCGATCAGCTTCGTGTCTCTCGGTTTCGGTACAACCCTCGCACAGCTTCTCGACAGCCCGGCTGACGAGTTCTCGCCTCTCACAGGTAAGGAACTTGTTGCAAAGAAGACAAGGACACTTTCCATCATGGCCGGAAGTTACGGTGAGAAGAAGCGTGCAGAGTACAATGTCGTGAATGACATCCCTGCAATGAAGAAGGTGTTTGCAGAGTGGCCAGGTGAGATCGTTCAGAATCCTTTCGAGATCGGAAAGCAGGTGATGTTCCCAGGTGCAGAGGTTGAGAAGAACCTCGGATGGGAAGGCCTCAATCCTGTGGTTGAGGGCTACAAGCTTTACAGACCTATGCCTTACGACCGCCCAAGCTGGGATATCCTCAGCGTCATCTATCTCCTCAAGCCTGAACTCTTTACCAAGAGTGTTCCTGGAACTGTAACCGTGGATGATGAGGGATATACTTATTTCGAGGCATGTGAAGAAGGAAAGCATATCGTGCTTTCGGCAACCATTGACCAGCCTCAGGCTCTTAAGGAATACATGGTACAAATGTCAGTTAAATAATGAAACGTATATTTAACATATTCATAACCTGCGTCCTTCTGGTCTCTTTGCTGGGAGGGGCAGGCTTTTTGACAACCTCATGTACTCCGGAAGACCAGCCTGGTACCGATCAGCCTTCCGATGGCGAGGGTGAAGGAGACAAGGAGGAACCTTCCGTTCCGGGAGCTCCCGCCGCCTTCTCAAAGTTCATAAGCACCATCTCAAAAGGAGAGACCCAGGAGATTCCTCTGCAGGGTGAATGGAACCTTCTTTACAAGGGATTCAAGGCAGGAGACAAGATAACCATATCCCTGGTAAACGACCCTTCTGTGACATTTACCCTTGAGTGTACAAAGGCTGATGATGCCGAGGGTGCATTCTTTACCATTCCTTCCAAGTTCATCGGAGGAATGTGCAAGGTTGTTGCCGAGGCTAATGGCAGAACGACCACAGGTACATGCTTTGTGCAGATTGTGGACAATGGCGAAGTGGAGAAGAAGCCAGGCTTCACGACTTATGGAAGGGTAGTGGACTATGAAGGAAACCCTATAGCGGGTGTTTCTGTTTCTGACGGCGCCTTGGTGACTACTACTGATGCCAAGGGATGCTACTGGCTCCGTTCCGAGAAGAAGAATCTTTTCGTATTCATTTCCATTCCAAAGAATTACAGGGTTGCGGTAGACAGGGCTGTTCCTCAGTTCTTTCAGCGTTTCAGGTCGACAAGGTCAAGTATCTATGAAGTGCACAACTTTGTGCTTGCGCCGGAAGAAAACACAAAGCACAGAGTCCTTGTGTGGTCAGACACTCATCTTGCAAACCGCACTGACGACAAGAATCAGTTCAAGAAATTCTTCAAGCCGGACATCGAGCAGCAGATATCCAAGGCTAAAAGCGAGGGGGTTAAGCTTTATGCTATCGGGCTCGGTGATCTGGCTTGGGATGAATACTGGTACAAGAACGATTATTCACTCAAGAACTATCGTGAGGACATATCGGACTTTGACCTTACAATCTTCAGCTCTCCGGGAAATCACGACAACGACCCTTCGATTGCTGATGACTTCCTTGCTGCAGCCGGTTTCCGTGAGAACCTGAATCCTCTTTATTACTCCTTCAACATCGGAGACATCCATTATATTATGATGGACAACACCCTTTTCTCCAATAAGGGAGCAAATGCCAACACATACAATGTGCAGGATTATAAGGAGGGCTTCACTGATGATCAGATGAAGTGGCTTAAAGGCGACCTTGCAAACGTTCCGAAAGGAACGACCATCATCTTCGGTCTCCATATTCCATGGACCAACCGCTCTCAGGCAAACGGAAGCTTTACATATGCGATGCCTGCGAACCAGCGCTCTGAAGTGGAGAGCCTCCTGAGCGGCTACACCGTTCATTTCATCTCAGGACACACCCACACCAACTACAACAACATCATGAATCCTAAGATGAGGGAGCACAATATTGCCGGAGTCTGCGGAACGTGGTGGTGGACAGGCTATTACTCGAAGAACAAGTGCCGACTCAACGGAGACGGATCTCCGTCCGGATATAAGATATTCGACATCAACGGCTCTGACGTAAAATGGAAATTCAAGGTGATGTCAAGAGACGCCTCATACCAGTTCAGGGCATACGACCTCAGAAATTGTCTTATCACCAGGGATCTCTATTGTCCTGCAAAGAACAATTCCAAGGTTTCCGATGATTTCTTCTCTCAGTATGCGAACGGATGGGACAAGAGTGTGAATACCTCTTCAACAAAGAAGATCCTTATCAACCTGTTTGACTACAGCACAGACTGGGATCTGACCGTGACCGAGAATGGCACCAAGCTTTCTGTGACGCGTGTTGATGCGTATGACCCTCTTCATACCATCTTCTTCAACATGGGCCGAATGAACACAAACTCGACATCGATGACCTTCCCTACGGGTAAGTCAGCCCATTTCTTCGAGGTAAGCACATCGAGCACGACTTCAACTGTGATCATCAAGGCGACCGATCCGTTCGGAAACGTTTACGAAGAGACAATGACTCGTCCTCGCAAGCTTCTTGACATGTCTAAGGAAGACAAATGGTAAAATCTAATCTTATATAAAACAATAATTAACCCTAAGTCTAACCAATATGAAACGTTTTTTCATCTTAATGATGGCAGGAGCAGCTGCATTGATGCTGAATTCCTGCAAAGACGAGACTGCGGAGTGGACAGAACGTATTCCGATCTTCATAGTCAACGGCCCTGCCGAGACTACTGAAGATGGTCTTATAGAGATTGAAGGTCGCGCTCAGACCGTAGATTTCACAGTTCTTTCTACCACATCGTGGTCTGCTGAAGTCACAGGATGTGACGAGTATGGTCTTAATACAACCGTCGGTGGCTCAGGAAAGACAATCGTATCGCTCAATGCCCCTGAGAATGAGTCAGGAGCAATCCGTGAGGCTGTGGTTTCTTTCTATCTGGACGGCAAGCTGCAGAAAGCTTTTGCAGTGACGCAGTACATTCAGGAGCCTTATATCGAGGTTAAGCCGACAGAAGTGTCTGTTTCTCCTTATGGAGAGCAGTTTACTGTTGAAGTACTCACAAACCAGAGCCAGTGGACTTATACCATGGACGCTAATGCTGCTTGGCTGACAGAGGTTTCACGTTCTGCAAACTCTGTGACATTCAATGTTCCGGAGAATACCTCAGGAGCCAACAGGACAGCTGAACTCGTGTTTACGGTTGAAGACAAGCCGGAACTCTTCGCTACACTTGCTGTGAACCAGGTTAAGCCTGCAGTCGCTCCTACTGACCTTATCCTTGACGTCGTATTCACTGAGTCAGGAGCAGCAACAGACAACTCTCCTATGAAGATGGAGGTCAAGAACGACCGTCTTGACGGAGACAACAAGGTCAAGTTCGTGTCGAAGTACAACCGCTATGCCGCTTCATTCAACAATGGAACCATTGCAAGAAGCAAGCTCGATGCCGGTTACTACTACATTCCTTACACAACAAGTTCAGACTTTGCAAAGAAACTTGCTGACGGATACTCATACGAGCTTGTGTTCTGCACATATTATGATCCGCTTACCTATACAAACGGACTTGCTCAGGTGAAGCCATTCGCTTCAACTCAGGCCGGCGGTATCGGCGTATGTCTCCAGGCTAATACAGGTCTCATTCAGTTCGAGACCCACATCGGCGGTGGCTGGAAGTCGCCTAAGAGCTCGATTGTTCCTGCACCAAACCAGTACTATCATGTCGTATGTACATGGAACAAGGCTGCCGGTGCCGCTACAATCTATGTCGACGGCAAGCTCCAGGGTACAGTCAACACATCAGGAGACCTCAAGTTCCATGATACCTCTGTAGACAAGCGCTGGTTCGGTATCGGTGCTGACCCATCGGGAACAGATCAGGGTGAAGCATCATTCTATGGTGAAGTTGTGATCGCTCGTCTCTACGATGCTCCTATGAGCGAGGCTGAGGCAGCTGCACTCTTCTATGCACTCAAATAAAACGGCACGATTATGAGAAAGATCAATATGAAAAAGACTATGGCGGCGGCACTCGTCCTTATGGGAGGAATGCTTGTCAGCCCGGTTTCTTATGCAGCTCCTGCCGACTCGCAGATCGAGGCTCAGCAGGCAAGAAACATTTCCGGTCGTGTGCTTGATGCTCAGGGACAGCCTGTCATCGGAGCTACCGTCCAGAACATGACTACAAAGGCCGGTGCCATGACCGATTACGACGGACGCTTCTCGATCGAAGCAGAGTCAGGTCAGACACTTCAGGTCTATATGCTTGGCTACAAGGATGCATCTGTAAAGGTGACATCTGCCAGCAATCTCGAGATTGTCCTCACTGAGGATACAGAAATGCTCGAAGAGACAGTGGTAGTGGGTTATGCGACTCAGAAGAAGATCAACGTCACAGGTGCTGTTGCATCCGTTTCGGGAGAGACTCTTGAGCGTCGTCCTGTAACCAGCGTAATGTCTGCTCTTCAGGGTGCGGACCCTTCAATGAACATCACTGCAGGTTCAGGTAACCCTGTTGCAGGACACGACATCAACATCCGTGGTGTGCCTTCAGTGAACGGCGGTTCACCGCTCATTCTCATCGATGGTGTCCCAGGCGTATCGCTTTCTTATCTTAATGCAGCCGACATCGAGTCTGTATCTATCCTTAAGGATGCATCTGCTTCTGCAGTCTATGGAGCAAAGGCATCTGCCGGTGTGATCCTCGTGACCACAAAGTCAGGACAGGCAGGCAAGACAAAAGTGTCTTATGCGAACTCGTTCGGTTGGGTGAAGCCTACAACCCCTACAGACTTCATCACCAACGGTTACGATTGGGCAAAAGCTGTGGATGAGGTTTACTATGCCCGTTATGGCTACAGTGCATTCAAGTACACTGAGCAGGATTGGGCTGAACTCGAGGCTCGCCGCAATGACGTGAAGGAGAATCCGGAGCGTCCATGGGTTGTGGCGGACAACAATGGTAACTATCATTACTATGGTAACTACGACTGGTATGAAGCTCTCTTCAACAACAACCGTTTCCAGCAGCAGCACGATCTTTCGATCACTGGTGGCAACAAGGCTGTGAAGTACTACATCAGCGGTAAGTTCCATGATCAGGAAGGTCTCCTTTCAGGACCTGCAATTGCCAACAAGGAGAGATATCAGAACTACGGTTTCCGTGCAAAGGTTGACGCTCAGCTTTACAAATGGGCTAAGTTCACAACGAATGCATCTCTTTATTCAGTTTATCAGAGATATCCTGGTACACTCAACGAGGCAATGACAATCCCTGCTCTCGACCAGGCTCTCGGTCCTGTATTCGTGCCGTACAATCCGGACGGATCATTCGTGATCTTCCCTAACGACATGAGAGGAACAGGTGTAGGTAAGGGTCGTGGTCCTATCACAATGAGTGAGCACAACTACCACGATATCCATGCGCGTACACTTGCGCTCTCTAACTCACTTGAGCTTACTCCTGTAAAGGGACTCAGCATCAAGGCTACCTATAATATCTCTAACTTCTTCCGTCTGTATGAGGACCGTACCCTCGCATCCCAGTATTCGGACCAGATCGGATCGATAAAGGAGAATGTGTCATATTCAAAGGATGAGTATCGTGAAAGACACTACCAGTACACTACTCACAGTGTGGACGGTGTGATCTCTTACACAAACTCATGGAACAAGGCACATAACTTCACTGCCCTTGCAGGTACAAACTTCGAGACAAGACGTACGACCGACCTCACTGTAGACCAGTTCGGCGTAGGTAGTGCAGACCTCGCTACATTCAACTCTGTGGCGGATGACACTTACTACCAGATCGCTCAGGACATCACAGCCTACAAGACCCTCGGATTCTTTGCACGTGTCAACTATGACTACAAGGAGAAGTATCTTGTGGAGGTTTCGATGAGAGCTGACGGAACATCACGTTTCGGCCAGGGCAGCCGTTGGGGTTACTTCCCATCAGCATCTGCAGGTTGGAGATTCTCTAAGGAAGGTTTCATGGAAGGCGCAAAGAGCTGGCTTTCAGACGGTAAGGTTCGTTTCTCATACGGTGCCCTCGGTAACCAGCAGGTAAGCGATTACCTCTACATCGAGACAATCACAACAGGAACACTTTCATATCTTTTCGACAACGCAGGAAAGCCTAAGTATTCCAATGTGACAGCCCCAGTGTCATCCGGACTTACATGGGAGACAGTCAAGACATACAACTTCGGTCTCGACCTCTCATTCTTCAACAACAGATTGAACTTCACAGGAGACTACTTCATCCGCAAGACCGAGAACATGCTTACTCAGTCGCTCACTCTTCCAAGTGTATATGGTGCATCTACTCCTAAGGAGAACTGCGCAGACCTCCGTACCAACGGTTGGGAACTCCAGCTCTCATGGAAGGATTCATTCAACCTTGGAACCAAGCCGTTCTACTATGGCGTGACAGCGACCCTCGGAGACTACATCACAACAATCACCAAGTTCAACAACCCTGAGAAGCTCTTCAGCAATCACTATGAAGGAAAGAGACTTGGTGAGATCTGGGGATTCCATGTTCCAAGACTCTTCAAGTCAGATGAGGAAGCTGCGGCTTATCAGCTTGCAGTCCACAATGCTGCAAACGTCTATCAGCGCGTCTACAACATGGCACCAGGCGGAACAGGTTACCTGATGGCCGGTGACGTCATGTTCGAGGATGTGAATGGTGACGGCTATATCAACAAGGGAGCCGGTACAGTTGCGGATCCTGGTGATATGATGATCATCGGTAACTCACTTCCACGCTACAACTACTCATTCCGCTTCGATTTCAACTGGAATAACTTCGACCTTTCGATCTTCCTCCAGGGAGTCGGCAAGCGTGACTGGTATCCTACAGCAAACAACGAGGACGTCTATGGTGCAACCCGTTTCTGGAACCTCTACAGCTACACTGTCCTTTCATTCATCACAAAGGACTACAAGGACAACATCTGGACAGAGGAGAATCCTGACGGCTACTTCCCACGTCTTCGTCCGATCCAGACCTACGGCGGCGGTCCTCTTGCACAGACCAATGACAGATATCTCCAGAAGGTAAACTATCTCCGTCTGAAGAACATCACATTCGGTTACACCGTACCGTTCAAGAAGGCGTTCATTTCGTCACTCCGCTTCTATTTCTCAGGTGAGAATCTTGCTTATGCTTCTCCACTCAAGAAATACAGCAAGGCTGTCGATCCTGAACTTGCCGCTGCAACAGGTACTTACTACTCAGGCTCAGGTGTAGGTTACACAATGCCTCTTACCCTCACTCTTGGCTTGAACATTAATTTCTAAAAGGAAGACAGTATGAAAAAGATATTTAAGTTATTGGCAGTATTGTCATTCGCATCCTTCTCATTTGTCTCTTGCGACCTTACTCTCATGCCTGAGCACGAGACATCACCTGAGAAATACTTCAAGACCGAGTCAGACCTCATGCTCTGGAGCAATCAGTTCTATAAGGACATTCTCCTTGGTGCAGACTATGGCTCTACAACGGATGTGTATTTGAGCAACGGAATTTCTGCTTATGTCAGCGGAAACCGTACTCCGCAGACCCAGAGCTGGTCATTTACAGCTCTTCGTAATATCAACTACATGCTCGAGCGCCTCGATCAGTGCGAGGATGCAGGTGTAGCTAAGAAATATGAGGCAGTAGGAAGATTCTTCCGTGCATATTTCTATTTCAAACTCGTTCGCACCTATGGCGACGTGCCTTACTATGACAAGGTTCTCGGTTCTACAGACCCAGACGTATACAAGGCTCGCGACGACAGAGGTTATGTCATGGACAGGATCCTTGAGGATTATGAATTCGCGATTGCGAATCTTCCTGGAACATGGGAGGCTATGAATACCCGTGTAACCAAGTGGGCGGCAATGGGATATGCTTCACGCGCAGCTCTCTTCGAGGGAACATTCCGCAAATACCACGGTATGGCTGACGCTGAAAAGTATCTTGCCAAGGCAGTTGAGTATTCAGAGGCCTTCATAGATCAGTCTCCGTTCTCGCTCTACAGCTCAGGAAACACTCCTTACCGTGACCTCTTTGTTTCAGCAAATGCGATTACTCAGGAAGTAGTCCTCGCGCGTCACTATGACACAGCTTACTCTGTATTCCATTCAATGGGTTATAGTACTGAGTTCGGCCGCTCATCTGTAACACGCCGTTTCGTGAACCATTATCTTATGGCCGACGGAACCCGTTTCACAGACAAGGGTGACTGGCAGACCAAGACATACCTTGAGGAGACAGCAGGTCGTGACCCACGTCTCGCTCAGACAATCATGTGCCCTGGCTACATCCAGAAGGGTGCAGACAAGGTTACTGCATGTACACTCACATCTCACACAGGCTACCAGCCTATCAAGTTCGTGCCTGAGGCTGCCAAGTGTATCTCATCTTCTGATGATGTGGATTGGGCGCTTCTTCGCGCAGCTGAGGTCTATCTCAACTTTGCAGAGGCAAAGGCAGAGCTTGCAGCTCTCGGAAAGGTTACTTTTGAGCAGGCTGACCTTGACAAGTCAATCAACAAGATCCGCAAGAGAGCAAAGATGCCGGATCTCAAGATGCAGGGTCTTACAGCTTGTCCATATATGGAGTCTTGCTATCCTAACGTTGAGAAGGGAAGCCTCAAGGCTGTGATCCTCGAGATCCGTCGTGAGAGAACAATCGAGCTTGCTCTCGAGCAGCCAGACCGTTCATGGGACATGTTCCGCTGGAAGGAGGCTAAGCAGTGTCTCCAGGTTGTTCAGCCTTGGCATGGCGTCTATATTCCTGGTCTCGGCAAGTACGACACTTCAGGTGACGGCGTAGCAGACGTTGAGTTCATCCAGGAGGGAACAGCAGTCAAGCTCAAAGTTGGATCTTCAGTTTCTGAAGTGACACTTTCTGCAGGCACATCAGGCTATATCGTTGCATACTCGGCAACAAGCTACGGTACTGATTGGGATGACAATCGCGATTATCTCTGGCCAATCCCGGCATCACAGCGCGAGCTCAACCCTAACCTGAAGCAGAATCCAGGCTATGTTGACGGTGTAAACTAATTTAACGGATTAAGAAATGAAAAGAATATTATCATATCTCTCGATCGTGGTTCTCAGTGTTGCAGGAATTTCCTGCAACAAGAACCTCGAGCCGGCTTCCATCGTGCTCAACCACGATGTCCTCAATGTTGAGGCCGGCGGTGAACGCACCACAATAGGTGTGAAGAGTAACCGTGACTGGGTTGCGACAGTAGACCAGGACTGGCTAACTCTTACTCCTGCATCAGCTGAGGCTTTTGAGGCTTCTTCATACATGATTCTTGATGTGGAGCCTAACAACGACTTCGTTCGTGAGGCAGTCATTACAGTGGCTGCAAAGTCAGGTGAGTTTACAGCCACAATGAAAGTCATTCAGGGTGAGGATGGACTCGTAATCAAGTCTGCAGAGCAGTTTGTCGCTTTCATGAATCTTGCCGCTTCCGGTGAGATCAAGGACAACTACAGGATCAGCCGTGACATCGACCTCTCTGGCGTGACGCTTCCTGCAGTTCCTGAGCTTACAGTCGCTCTTGACGGACAGGGCTGCACAATCACAAATTGGGTGGCGGCCGGTCCTATGTTCGATAAGGTAGCCGCAACAGGTTCCGTTACAAACCTCGTACTCGATTCAAGCTGTACTCTTACACTTCCTGAAGAGCACGGAAATTTCGGTTTCATCACATCATTGAATGCGGGAACGCTTTCCGGCATCGAGAACTATGCGGATGTTACGATCCCGGCCCTTGCAAAGAAGGTCAACAACGCTGTTGTCGGAGTGATCTGCGGTGACTGTACAGCACTTATTTCTGACTGCTCGAACTATGGTAACATCACCTACACAGGTCCTAAGGGTACTCAGAATGCATACTACGCAGGAGTTGTAGGTCGTGTGACAGGTGCCAATGCCGTTGCTGAGAACCTCTACAACATCGGTAACGTGAACATTACCATCAACGAGGTCTCCACAACATCAATGTACTTCAACGGAGTTCTCGGAACCCTTAACTCTAACGCGAAGATCCTCAATTCCAGCAATGATGGAAATGTGACAGTGAAGGCTCACGGCAATACCAACATGATGGTGGCGTCCGGTATTGTTTCTTATGCCGGAGGACAGGTTTCAGGCTGTAGGAACAAGGGTAACATCACTTACATCGCTGAGTCGGCAGAAGGTCTTGCAGACGGTAAGGTCCAGAGAACTGCTGTCTGCGGTATCGCAGGTTATATGGGCTGGTCAGGACAGACCGTGACTGACAACCACAATGAAGGTGAGATATACTTCCGTGCAGGTTATCCTCTCAAGTATGCTCAGTGCGGTTCTGCAACAAAGTTCTCCACTAATGTGGCAGGTGTTTTCGGACACATGTTCAAATGTGCGATTGACAACTGTACAAACTCAGGCAAGGTGACATCGATTATCGCTGACATTGACAACACCGGTTCATATTTTGGAACAGACATCCGTCAGAGCTGTGCCGGAATCGCGGCTTCTTCATGGGGTAATGTTTCTAATTGCGTCAACTCCGGTGAAATCAACGTAAAGTGGGTTACTTCCCTTATAGATTCTGAAAGAAAGGGTAACACCAGCCAGTTCAATGCTCAGGTAGGTGGTATCACAGGTGGTGACTATCATTCAGGTCAGGCAGATTCGGACATCAAGTCTTGTGTCAACTCAGGTAACATCAACTATGACTGCGATGCCAACGCATCTAATAACAGCCTCGGAGGTATCTCAGGTTGGCCGCATAAGGAAAACAACGCTACAAAAGTCATCTCAGACTGTGAAAATACCGGAACCATCACTGTGACAGGTCTTTCAAAGACAAGAATCGGAGGTATCTCAGGAGGTTGCGTAACATTGACTGACTGCGTCAACAACGGTAAGGTTTATCTTAAGAGCGGTCAGACATCATGTACACTCGGTGGTGTTTCCGGTGTGTCATCAGGTGCTCAGAAGATAACAGGATGTGAGTCGTATGGTGCAGTGGTTTCAGATGTTAAGCTTGCTGGTGCCCAGGGTGGTTCTGCATCAGGTATCGGCGGAATCGTCGGTGCATCATACAACCAGGCCACTATGACCGTAAACGGCTGTACAGCAGCGTGTGACATTGCTGCACCGGCTGGTTCTACCGCATTCATGCTGGTTGGAGTCGTAGGATCGAACAAGGCTGCTACAACTGCTAACGTGATCGGAACAGAGGAGTCTCCGAATGTCATCTCAGGCGGTTCGATAACCCTTGGAACAGAGAAGGTTGCAATGACAAGTGAGAACTTCCTCACCAAGGCTCTCCCATGGGGAACAGGTAAGCCTGCAAATGCAAACATAAAGTATAAGGTGATCTGGAAGTAACAGGTTTCCATACATATTTCGAGAGGCTGGATGACGTTGTCTGTCCAGCCTCTTTTTTGTCTGTTTTCGTACTATATGTTACAACTATTATATATATAGGTATAAAACAGTGTTCCAGCCTTGTTTTTACGTTACATATTGAGGAAAATTTGAAACATTTCGTTGGTAAATTAAAAAAATTGCTATACCTTTGTGCATTACTAGTGTTGTGTGTGGTCGTGTCGGGCGTGATATTTGCCGCTATAACACTATGAATGTAACAATTAAACTAAGTAACTTATGAAGATTTTACGATTGATGGTCGTTGCAGTGCTCCTCGTATTATCGGGAAGCGTTGCGTCTGCTCAGCAGAGCAAATCTGACGAGACGCTTGAATTCAGACCTCATTGGAGCATTGGTGTGCAGGGTGGTGCTGCCTATACTCTTGGCGAGGCTAAGTTCGGTAAGCTGATCTCACCTGCTGCCGCGTTGAATTTCCAGTGGCAGTTTCATCATGCATTTGGCCTTCGTCTCGGACTTGGCGGATGGCAGGGTAAGGGTGCTATTGTAACACCTGAGGAGTTTATCTATCCGTTCAGATATGGACAGCTCAGCGCAGATGTTGTGATGGATCTCACCAGCCTTATCGGCGGATTCAATCACAAAAGAGTGTGCAACACTTACGTATTCGCGGGAGTTGGTGCAGCTTATGGCTTTGACAACTCTACTGCAGCGCCGTACATGTGTGAGCTTAAGTATTATTGGGATCAGAAGTTCTTCGTTCCTGGCCGTTTCGGTCTTGGTGTAGACTTCCGTCTCAGTGATGTAGTTAGCCTCGGTCTTGAGGGTAACACAAATATTTTCTCGGATCATTTCAATTCAAAGTTCGAAGAGACTTCACCAGTTGACTGGCAGTTCAACCTCCTCGCTGGCTTGAAGTTCCGTCTTGGCAAGAATACAAGACCTTCACAGGCATATGCTGACAAGGTAGCTGCTGAAGAAGCTGCCGCTGCCGCTGCTGCCGCCGCAGCTGCCGCTGCCGCTGCTGAGGCTGAAAGAATCGCTGCTGAGAAGGCTGCTGCTGAGAAGGCTGCCGCTGAGAAGGCTGCTGCTGAGAAGGCTGCTGCTGAGAAGGCTGCTGCTGAGAAGGCTGCCGCTGAGCGTGCCGCTCTTTGTGCCGAGAATTCACAGGATGTATATTTCACAATCGGTTCATCATATATCAGAAAGTCTGAGGACGCTAAGATCGTTACTCTCGCTGAGTGGCTCAAGGCAAATCCTGACTTTACAGTTTCACTTGTAGGATATGCCGACAGAGAGACAGGTACCGTTAAGGGTAACCTCGAGCTTTCTAAGAAGCGTTCTGCAGCTGTTGCAGCAAGACTCGTTAAGCTTGGTGTTGAGGAAAGCAGAATCGCAACTGACTACAAGGGTGATACTGTTCAGCCGTTCCAGGTAAATGAGAAGAACCGTGTCGTTGTTTGTGCAATTAAGTAAGAAAATCGACATAAATTCATCTTATTATTAACTAAATTTTTTAAAAACTTTTATGAAATCGTTTTTTACAAAACTCAGCGTGCTTCTCTTCGGAGTAGCATTTGCTGTGGCAGGATGTCAGGACTATGACGAAGACATCCGTAAGGTAAACGATCAGCTCAACGCAAACACCGCTGAGCTTACT
>JAEIGA010005077.1_pt1 | contig 20208 bp, 27 predicted proteins | sample 9270691 | NCBI WGS metagenome assembly JAEIGA01 (sample SAMN17057246, study PRJNA624740) | gut metagenome | biome: biome; isolation source: fecal sample | host: Bos grunniens | place: China: Xizang | collected 2019 | reverse complement strand
TGCCTTTTCTGTTGTAGGAATGATTGCGAAAAGCTGTGTTTCATCTTCTACATTAAGTTTTGCGATAGCATCTACAAAAGTATCGTAAGTAAGTGTGTCAGCTGTAAGAGAAAGAGAAGCCTTTTCACACTCTGCGATAAAGTCAGCAGTCATTTTGTTAGCCATTACCTGTGTAGCACCCTTAACACCGTTATCTACAATAGTGCTATCTTTCATAAAATCCTCATCTTGGTAATCAAAAGCCTGCTGAATCATCTTAACTGTATAATCTCTGGATGTGTAAGCTACACCGCCTCTTGTAGAGTTACCTTCACCGATGCCTACTTCTTCTGCTTCGCCTGTGTATGTATAAACATTAATTGTCTTTGTCATACCTGCGGATTGTGCTAAAGAAGTATCTACTGCCATCAGACTTCTTGTATTAACGCCTGTTGTAAGTAAGTCCTTTGCTTTTGCTTCAATAATTTTGTTGTCAAAAACTGTATTTGCCATGTTTTAATATCCCCCAATATTAACTAAATAATTTTTTAAATAATTCTGGATTACTCTTTGAAAGTGCTGACATTTCCGCAATGCTCATCTTTTTAGCACTTTCTTTTGTAATCTCTGCGGAGCTACCACCATTTCCTTTTGGTGTGCTTCCTGCTAATCTTCTTTCTACTTCGGCTTTTACCGCCTGTTTAAACAATCTATCTAATTTATCAATATTTGCTTGGGATGCTTCTAAATCATCGCTGATAGAAATAACATCAGCAAACTCAGCAGATAAACCTCGACTGGATAAAACGCTTTTTAATTCTGATTTATTGCGCTCTGTATTCATCTGCGCCACTAATTCCTCTAACTCAGCTATTCTATTATCCTTCTCGGCTTTCGCTCGCTCGTCCCCATCAAGTTTTGATAAAGATAGTTGCTTTTCATATTTTGCCTGTTGTTTCTTTAAGGCTTGCGTTACTCTCTTATCACTTTCCTTTTGTAAAAGAGCAACTACCTCCTCTTGTGTGTAAGTTTTTGTTTCGGTTTCTTGTGTATCAGTAGTAGATTCTACTGTTGTTTCTTCATTAACATTAATGTTAGTCATTTCTTCCATACTTCTTATATCTCCTTTAGTTGTAGCTTATACTACCCCTATTAATATTATTTAGTTGTTTATTTACCGCCTAACCCCTATTAAAAGGCATCTATGTTAATCAATTACAGGAATGATACAGCATCTACAACGAGGATGCAGCGGTAAAGGTATTTCTTCATTTATGTTATATTTTGTTTTGTGAATTGCCCCACATTTAGGGCACCGTCTTTCATCCTTATCTGCCCATACTTGGACTTGTGTAATTCCAGCATCTTTATATCTTTGTTGTGCGGATTGGGTTTGTATATGCGCCATCTCTGTGCGCACTAAGCTATCTGCTCGGTTGTATGCTACATCAAACTCTGCCTGTAATATCTCTTTCAAATCACTTGTTTTTCTTCCTGCTACTAAGCAATCAATTAAGTTTTGGTTAAGTGTGTATTGTAATCTATCCAGATTATTCCAAACTCTTTGGCTCCATGATTTACCATCAGCGCACCAAATCTGGTTTATCATCTGCTCCGCTGTTGCCTTATCAATAGTAGAAAAAAAAGACTTACTCGGCAGATTTAGAATGTTATATACATCTAAATACTGCTTAGTAAATCTCTTACTTAACTCTACTATTTGCTTATCCCCAAGGTTTTGTAACTCTATTTTGAGTTGCCCCAACATCTGCCAATACTTATCTAACTTATACAAATCAGCAGGAGTTATTTCTTTTCCTTCTTCAATAGCACTTAACACTTTGCTGTATGTGCTTTCAAAGTCCCCTATTACCTTGTTTCTAGTGATTCTATAATACCTCTGTAATTGTTTTTCTATTTCTTTAATTCCTTTTGCGGTTAAAGCACTCTGGGTTTCTGCCATTCTCTTAGCCCAATAACTCATAACGCAAACCCCCTTGCTATAATCCTATCTTTATATAAAAATTCCTTAAATTCGTTTTGATAAAATTACCCAAAGGTTTCTCCAAGAGAATACATATTAATCTGTGCCTGCTTCTGGGCTTCAAGTGCTTCTAATTCAGCATTAACATCCGGCACAAAAGGAAGCTGTGAAATTAAAGTAGCATCTGAAACTAATCCCCTTAGGCTATTAACAAGGGCAATCGTAGCAGTAATATCTGTTGGAATATTTCTCTTGAAATCTATATTAATATCTCTAAATACTTCTTCACCTAATTTAAGGGAAGCAATACCACAAATAATCTCTACTCTGCGCTGTAATGCTTTCTTAATTACCGCTTCAATCTTGCCTGCTCGTGTTTCCATTCCTGTTAATCTATATCTAATTGCGATACCAGAAGATACACCACCAACAAAGGACTCACTACTAAAATCTGGACATTGCGCAATGCGGTAAATACTATCGTGTATTCTTTTTAATATATTCTCTACTTGCGCATCATTCATATTTTTAGTAATCCATTTAATATCTGCGCCTTCTGGTAATACGATTACCTTGCTATCCTTCATAATATTAACATCATCATTATCCGCATCTGCGCCAGTGATTCCTAAATAAGCATCACAGAATGCACTGTAATCATCTATTTCAGAAGTGAGTAACTCATTTACCGCATCTTGTAGGCTAATGATACAGTCGTAAATACTCTTTTCATCTTGTAAAACTAAGATATTAGCAGGACATTGGGAAAAATAATGCGGCTCCTCACTAACAAAAGTAAGGAAACCGCTTAAACCATTCATTTTATAATGTTTTATATCATAATCGCTATATACATCTACATTGTAAATATCACTATCATCCCAATCATTGGCTTTATACCATCTTACAAAGTGAGTTAAATCCCCTGTTAAACTATCATCATATACACCAAAGCAGGATGTAGGATTAATCAAGCGGAATCTTGTCTTTCCATCCTTATCTATATACATCAATTCAGCGGAAACCCCATAGATTAAAGCATCTAAAAGCAAATCAGCATCTTCTGCTTGATAATCATTATATTTAAGGATTTCCATAATTTCCTCAATATCATCATTGCTACTGTATGAAATATAACCCGGGGTTGCCAGATAACCACAATAGGAATCCGCAATATTCTTACAATAATTAATAATAGTATGGTTACACTTTTTGCTTTCATCCGCATAAGATTTATTCAAGATTGTATGTAATCCATCATAGTAATTCTTATATTTTTTTAGTTTAGGCTCTACATTAACATTGAATTCATTTATCATTTTGTTGAGCAAATCTATTGTTAATTCTGTTTCTTTGTTAAGGTAAAACATTTTTATTATTCCCCCTTAGGTGCTTCTACTTCTATATAATTCTCAATGCTATCATTAGCACCAATAAAAAGTGTTGATGCGTATAAATGCTCTTGTATTTGATTGCCTTCATCATCTTCATAAAATCTTGCTTCCGCATAGTCAAATACTTTCCCCTCATCCGCATCATATCTAATTAAATTAAAATTTGTTGCTTTCATCTTTCTATATCTCCTTTAATTAACCAAATGCCACAGTCCAACCTTTGGCAGATGCTATTGCTATTTCTTCTTGTGTCAGTGTATTAATTGCGCCTTCATCTGTTAAACTTCCTGCGTTGCCTTGAAACTTAATACTGTTACTGCTTCCACTACTACAATCTGGTAAAGATTTAATTGTATTTAGCGCAGAGCGTTTATTATATCTACTGTATTCTGGTTTCATTGTCCAACTATCTTCATCATTTTTTAATGCTTGATAACTTTCAGCATCTTTTATTTCTTTTTCCGCAGTAATTCCTGTATATTGAAAATAACTTTTAACATCACTACCTGAGGTATTAGTATAACCAATCTTTTTATTTGTGCCTAAATCTATGGTTTGATTTTTCCAATTTCTTACAAAAGGCTTTCCATTATCTAGCGAAAAAGTAATATCTTTTACTCTTTCGTTATAACTAAAAGACTGTGAAAACATATTACTTGTTAATACTACATTAGGCGGATGAATACCCTTAATCTCATCTAAATTATAACTATTAACAAATCCCTGATAAACGCAGGCACTGTATTGATTTGCTTTGCTCCAAAGATTTTCCAGTAATTTCTCATCTATTTTTCTCAAACTATAACAATAGGCAAACATACCACTCATAGCACCACCACTTGAAGAAGTATGTAATTTTTCAAAATCAAGCCATTGACTAAACCAATCTAAGGTAATTTCATCGTTAAAATATGCTGTTGAGCTAAACAGACTGCTCATGTTAGGATAAACTTTTTTCCCATCATTAACTTTAAAAACCCATAGTTTTTTAATAAGACTTTGCTGAATAATATAGCTTACAGATTCGCATTTTTCATTTAAATTAATTTCAAAAGGAATTTCATCTATTTTAGATTTTTGAAACATTGATTCTGCATTGGTTATATTTTCCGTTTTAATTCTATCCCCAAAATCATCTATAAACCAATCCCATCCACCATAGCCAAATCTATACTTACAATCCCCTGTAATAGTAAATGCTTCTTCTCGCACTATTGGTTTTGCTTCTTCTTCTTCTTTTGGAATTTCTACATTTAAATCAAGTCTTTTATTTAAACCTGTTAATTCTATAATCACAATTTAACCCCCTAATACCTTAATCAAACCAAATATATAGGCTGCTTAAAAGTCAAAGGAGTTTCCGCATATCTAATACAATAGAAGAATCTACCTCTCAATCCTCTAATAGCAGAAGCAGGAATAGTAAAATAATAAACACCATCCACACAACCCCCTGCTCCGCAATAAATCTCATTATCTTCTTTATCAAAAAGAGCAATAGAGCAATCAGTAGTAACTAATGTATTAGATACTTCGTCTGTAATCTTTGCGGTTAATCTAATATCTCTTCCTGCTGTTGCCCTAATAGCATCATATAAATATTCAATCATTTATTAATATCCCCCTTTTAAAGTCCTAATAATGACTTATCAAAAGTTTTTACTTTCTTATTTGTGTATATATCACTGTAAGCATATCTACAAGCATCAATAGCATGACTAAATTCGTGCGTTGTGTCCTCAGTCCATTCCCCAGTGGTTTTTGATTTTATATAGCTAAAATTTTCTAACTCCATAATGAAGTTTTTACAACGGGGATGGACTATAATTGTCCCATCCTGTAAAAACATTAATCCTGCTTTTACAGAATCTTTTCCTTTTGCGCAGGCTACCGCATTAATCCCTTCATTGCGGAAATACTGGATGCTTCGTGGCTCGGCAGAATCTACATAAATTTTTGTTTTTCCTAAATTCATTTCCTTTATGGCAGTAGCAACCTCAGATAACTGACAACCCGACTTATAAAACTCATTAACAACATAAATAATCTTGTTTTTCTTATCATAAAGAGTTTCTATAATTGCGGTTTTATCAATCCAACCTAAGTCAATACCGCATCTATGCTCCAATCCAGAAGCAGATAATTCCATAGCATTAAACTCTTGTTTTTGCCAGTTTGTAATAACTAAACCATCGCTATCTATGCCCCATTCACCTAATCCATACACTCTGTATTTTTGCGGATTGCGCTTTTCTAACTCATTAAGTGATTCCACATATTCTTTACTTAAAAAAGGATTATCTTTGTAAGTGCTATGTATGTAGCGGAAACTCTGGGGCGGTTGCTCCTCACAGAATTTGTATAACCAATGATTTTTACTGATAGGGTTAAAACTTAAAATAATCTGCTGATTGTCTGCTTTACCCCTCATTCTTAGATTAAGTTGCTCTACTATACTCTGGGAAACCTCAAAGGCTTCTTCTATCCAAATACAAGAAATGTCATTAAGAGAAAGTAACTTTTCCTCAATATCTAAACCAATCAATATAATTTGGCTTCCATTAGGAAAAGAAATACTCATATCTGTTTCTTTTATCTTTACATATGCGGTTAATTTCCATTTACTAAGTATCTCTTTTAACAACGAAAAACAACTATTGCGGAGTGTTGTCCCATATCTGCGACATACCAAAACCTTTATTTTTTCATTACAGCATCTTGTAATTAATTTAGATGCTATAAAATAACTCTTTCCGCTGCCTGCGCTACCACAATAAACTTCCCATCTCTTTGTGTAGTCCAGTAGAAAAGCAATATAGATAGGAATAAACATAGATTTCTTTAATTTTAGATTTACCATTTATTCCTCTACTGTAACTACAATGTTTTGGCTATTAATATCAGCCTCAACCTTTTGCGCAGGCGCATAACCAAGAGAATCTAAGATATACTTAACTGCGCTAAAATTACCCTTAGCGCATAAATCAATCATCTTTTCCTGCGCCAGAATCTCCGCATCTTTCCATCTTTCTTTTAATTTAACCTGTAATTCATCCCTAAATTCTTTATCTCTTTTCCAGTTTCCCACAGTGTTTTTACCGCATCCTACTAATTTCGCTAAATCTACATTACTAATCATTGGATTAGCAATTAGTAAGTCAATAGCAATTAATTGTTGTGGTTTTAATGCCATTAAATTTCCCCCCTAATAATAAAAGGGTTAGCAATTAACACTGCTAACCCTTTTCCCTGTTTATTTATGCGATTTTTGCCCTTCTGGTATTTAAATCATAATCAATAGTAGCCAATAAACCGCCTTGCTTTTTCATTATGTATAAAGGCAATAGATAAACCTCACTTGCTTGGTGCGGATGCTCGATATATTTGTAGCATCCATATTTCTTATAGATTTCTTTTAAGATTTTTCCATCTAATATATATACTTTGTTTTCTTTCTTTGAAACAATAGTATAAACATCAAATGCACTGTAAATATTACCTATATTAGAATGCCATGTATAATCTACTCTTTCCTCACAAAGAATATTGCCTGTATCTGCTATTCTACTATCATCTTTTACTTCTATGAAAATCTCTTTACCAGTAGCAACATCTATTGCTTTAATATCACCTTTATCATAAAAATCTCTATTATCTCCAACCCACTCAAATTTATAATTGTGTGCGGAATCCGCACCTTTAAGTAGCATAAAAACTAGATACTCGGCAGTGCGTGCCTTCTCTAAGTCTTGCTTAAACTCTTTTAGATACATTATATTTCACCCCATTTTATTAGGGTGGCTTCTCTTGCTTCTCCTAATGTATCCATTACTTCCTCTTGAATGAGTCTTAATATTTCTTCACTTACAGCAATACTTAATTCCATTAATTCGTCTTGTCTTCCTGTATTGTTTTCAATAGCAAACTCTAACTCTCTATCCAACTGAGTGCGGATTCCTCTCAAATTATCGATTGTTTTCATAATATCATTCTCCTTTTTATGGGGTATCTTTTTCTTCTTTTCTCTTACCCCTTCAATATATTTTTATTTTTACTTTCTTTTGATTAACTAACATTAACCAAACTTCTCTTATAGGAATGAGTGGCTGCGCCACTCATTCCTTTACTATTTTCTTTATAAATAATATTTAGATTTAAATTAAGAATCTCTAAGGATGGAAAGGCGCAGCCTTTCCATCCTATAAGGTTGCGTAAGCAACCGACTCCCCCCGTGGCTTCCCTTATTATATAAATTTAATTACTAATTGATTTTCCTACTTTGTCCAAAAATTTTTCCTATGAAGTTACCTAAATACTCGTTATTTATCATGCGGAAACCGCCTATTTTCTCTTTTACTCTTGCTTCTGGCGCATATCATCTTATTTTCATTTACTATTGGTATTAATTTTCTCCAAATATTGCTTAATTGCTTCTCTAATGATTTGAGATACACTCATATCTTTCTTTTCCGCAAATTCTGTTAATTTGCTTTTCTCTTGCTCGCTAATTCTTAATGTAATAGTTGTATTTTTCATGTTTTATCTCCTTTTGTCTTACAATGTCTTACATTCTCCCCACAAAAAAAAGGTGCGGATAACCGCACCCAGTAAAGAAAAGGAGAATGATTGCCTTTATGGCTACACAATATAAAATTGGTTTTGTCTTACTGCTTATTCGCTTTATAGGTTTCTATAAATATATATCCTTAATAAGAAGAAACAAAGTAAAACCTATTAACACTTTATCACTTCCATATGTATATATTTTTTATCAAAACCGCATTGCCAAAGTTTGTCCTAAAATTTTTACTAAAATTTTTCTAACTCATGCGCAACTTCCACTATTACATCAAATTTAATACATTTCCATTTTCCAAAGTTGTCCTTGATTTTTGCTAATTTTTCTTTTACTATTGCCTTATAATCACATTACAAAGGAGTTGTTACATATGAAGCAAATGAATTACCTCACCATGTCTATTGAAGATATTATTGAGTGGTGCCAAGAAAATAATCAGGTGGAATGGTTGAAGAAAACAGCAGCCAAAGAAGTTTGGTATGAAGTTTATCCTCGTGTAAAGAATGCGGATGGTAAGTCTGTTGCTGACAAAACCCAGAAACCAACCAGAAAAAAGAGAAAAATTTCTTTCGTACAAATCAAATCCCTTTTCGTAGAAAAGTTTATGCCGGAAATCAAGCCAACGAAGAAAGAAAAGAAACTCAATATGTTTGATAAAATCAACGCACTTTAATTTTTTGAAATCTGAATAGTGCGGATTTTGCTCTGTAAGCCCCTGTAAGCCATCAAAAAGCCTACGGGGGCTTGTTTTATTGCCCCACCCCTAAAAATCGCTCAGAGAGCCTCACAGAGGCAAAAATCGCACCTTGAAAGCCTGTCCAACTTCCGCAAGTGTTTTTTCTTCTGCCCTGGGTGATGCCAGGTATAAAGAATAATCGAAGATTATTCTATGCCAGGTATTACTTTTTCCTGCTTCTCCTATCCGCATTTTTTTTATTTTTAATGATTCATGTGTATAAAGGGTAGTATAGGTATTAATATCGTTTATAAACGATTATCATCGTTTATAAACTTTTATCTCTTTATTAGAAAAGGTAAAAGGGACATTTACTATTCCAAAAAGGACATTTACTATTCTAAAAGGGACAAATGCTATTCCTTAAAGGGACAAATACTATTCCATGCCCTCAAAAGGGACAAATTATTTTTCTTGTCCTTTTTACTATTGACTTACCTAATCCCATGCCCTTATACTGTAAAATAAAGGCGGTGGTAAGTATGGCATTAAGCCCAAGAGATTTGTATGTAGTAAAGGCTAATGAGTTAATTCAAAAATCTAGATTTGATTTAACTCTACAACAGCAAAAGATTATCCTGTATCTGATTTCTAAGATACAAATGGAAGATGAAGAGTTTCAACTATATGAATTTGATATTCAAGAGTTTAGTAAAGTATGCGGATTTGTAGGCAAAACCCATACAATGCTTAAAGATGCCATTAAGGCAATAGCAGATAAATCTATCTGGGTTAAGTTAGATAATGGCAAGGAAACCCTTTTACGCTGGATTGAAAAGCCATACATAGACTATAACAAAGGCATTGTACAAATTAAGTTAGATAGAGATATGAAACCTTATCTTTTACAACTTAAAAAGGATTTTACGAAATATGAATTAATCTGGACTTTATCTTTCTCCTGTAAGTACTCTATCCGACTCTATGAGTTAGTTTCTTCTATTCAATACAATGAGCTTGATAGTTTCAAGAAAACCTATGATTTAGAAGAATTTAAGTTATTAATGGGTGCGGATAACTATAAATCCTATAAAGATTTCCGTGTAAGAGCCTTAGAGCCTGCCATAGAAGAAATCAATAAATATTCCAATAAAATCGTTAAGTATGAAGCCATTAAGAAAAACAAAAGCGTAGTGAAAATTGCGCTTACTGTTTCTACAAAGTCTATTCAAGATAGGGCATTGGCTTATGCGGAAATTGAAAACGAAATAGGAGTATATGAAGAAGAATAAAAAAAAAGGCTATAACCGCATTGGTTATAGCCTTTTCTTATTTAGAAGCGATTATAGTCAATTCTGTTTTTATCTCATTAACATCTCTTTGTATAACATCAAGAGATTCCGCATATTTAGCTATTGTAGCTACTGCCTGTGCGTTAATATCTCTATTGGCTTTAATTTCTTCATAAAGTTTTTCTTCTCTTTCCAAACATCTTGCCTGTAATTGCTCCATATTCTTCTGATTAGTGCTTTGATTTGTCTTTACCATATACCAAGCAAACCAAGCCAAACCTAACACACAGGCTATTGGAAAGCCTAAACTTCCTATAATCTCTAACATTGTATTTAATTCCATCTTATTTATTTTCCCTTCTGCATTGCTTAAGCTGTCCTTCTCCAAAGGAATTGGTTACATGCGGAATCTAGCATTCTACCGCTAGAAAACACCATAGTAAAATCAAAATTAATAGTGCTACCAGTAGCAACAGAAGTAGCAGAGCCTTTGCCTAATACATCTACTGATTTTAATACCCCTGTATCTTGGATTAATTGTCCTTGTATTAAGGCATTACCGCCGTCTGTATGTCCTACAATACACATTAATGTGTGGCTATCAGTAATACCTATCTTATCAAAGTTAAATGTGCCTAATTCTACTTCTGTATCTGCTAGTGCTACCTTAGTTGCTACTGCTACTCTAATTCTAATGCTTGCGCCATTTCTTACAATCCAACAACCTGAGTGCGTAGCATTAGTAGAATTAACTGTAAATGCTTCGTCAATTCTTTGCGCATAGCTTGTAAATTGCTTATTAATTAAACTCCAAGTGCCACCTAAATAAGAAGCAGGATTTGAGTTAGTAGCAGTAGTATAAATACTACCAACAGGAAACCAACTCATAGCACCATCAGCAAATATCTTTTGCTCATTCTCATTTGAGTTATTGCCTTGCGGGCGGAATACTATTTGATTATCAGTAGAAGAAATAATTGTTAATCCATCTTTTTTATGTCTTAAAACTAAATCATTATTAATACTTAATCCTTCTGCATCTGAGTCTTCTGGTGAAATATTAACTTTAACATTAAAATTAAAATCATTTTCTCCCCAGTCAAATACAGGTGTTGCTTTAACTGTCTTTTCTTCACTTGTAGCAGTAGATAACTTATCAGAAGCAGTAGCAATAAAAGAATAACTGTTTTGATAATCTAATCCTGTGATAGATACAGATGCGGTATATGTGTTACCGCTTTTAGTTGCGGTTGCGGTTTGCCAACTTCCATAGGTGCCACCATTTACCGCCATCTTATACTTTACAGTTAATGTATTTGCTACTGCGCCAAAAGAGCCATTAAAATAGTTACCATTAATTTTTAGTGTCATATCGCCGGCAGCTGTCGGAATAGATGGGGATGCTACACAACTAACTTTCACATAATTAACTAATGTTTTTGTAAGTTTCTTTGTGGTAGTGTTTCCTCTTGAATCCGTTACGGAGAAATCAAAAGTACCAGTAGAAGCACCTGTAATTGTGCCAGATGCTCCACTAACCTTTTTACCGCCATATGTAACTGATTGGCTACTAATTGTAGCGTGTTTTTTCGCACTTGCTCCTGTTGTCCAATTAACAACGCTATAACCTTTAACTATTTTATTCGCATCACCTGTAAGCGCATTTGTTGTAGCATTTGTATCTACGGCAGTAGGTGAAAGAGTAGGAGCGCAATTAGTAATAGTTAATGTTTTTGCTACCTTGTGGGTATATGTAGTCCCACTAATTATTGTCTTAACATAAAAATAAACCGTCCTTGTATTGGCGGTTGTTGTTGCTTTTCTTAATACTTCTCTTTCGGCATCAGTCAAATTAAAAGTGTAGCTTGTCCCAGTCTTAGAAATATCTCTATATGCTATATCTGCTTTACTTCCATCTAATGAAATACAAGCCTGTAATGTTGTTACCGCACTACCGCTTAAATTCTCATATGTAATAGTTGGATTACCCTCATCATTAAAGTTAGGCGCAGATTTAATAGTTGCTTTTCTTGGAATAGCATCTAATTTCCAAGTGCCAGAATTAGTCACTGTGTCATAAGTATAGATAGCAGTAGATAAAGATACTGTAATAGATTTACTACCATCTGTTGTATGATTTACATATAGGCTACCGCTTACGCTACCTTGCGCTACTGGGAAAACTCCTGCGCTCCACTCTAATCTCTCTTTGCTATATACTGTTGTGCCATTAATAACTACCTTAGTCGGGCCAGTAGAATACCATGTGCTACTACCTGTTGTTGCTAATGTCCAATCAATCTTACTTCTATTGTTTGCTATATCCTGTGTTTGCTTACAGGTTAAAGTCATTTTTCTGCCTTCATAGGTGCTACTGCTTGTTATTGTAAAACTATTCGCCATTCACTACTTACCCCCTTGTTTGTCCAATCCAGAAGCATGCAGTACGGTTTCCCCAATCTTCAAATCTACTATTTGTGCCAATAATCAAATAAGTTGTAGCGTGTAAATCTTCCGCAATAACTCCCTCGTTATATGCCTTTAATACTGTTGTGCCGTTTCTTAATACTGTCATACCATCCTCAGATACTACTGTTGTTATATCAGAGTCAGATTTACTAATACTTAATCCTTCTTCATCAAAAGTAAATCCAGTAGAAGTAACTACTTTATTTACTCCATTATCTAACTCTGATTTTATTTGAATCTGGACATCCTCGGCAGTCATCTTTGCGCTAACTTCTTTTGTTAGGGTGCTAATATCTTCATTTACACCTTCTGAAAAATCCTCTAAATCTTTTTCTACTGATTTAACAGAAGCATCAATAGCTTCTGTATTAACCTGTAATGTGGCAATGTTTGCGCTATTCTCATCTACCTTATTTGCGGTTAATGTGATTTCTCTATTGATTTTATCAACTCTTGCGTAAGTCTGATTTAATACCTCACCTAAGGATGTAGGATTGGAAGCGGTTTCCGCATCATCACCTTTATAATTCCATTGTGTGCGTTGCTTAAATACTCCATTGTATTCTGTTGTATCATTTAAGATATAAGAAGATACTACTTCATTATCTTTTGTAACTAAATCAATTCTATCTCCAATTTCTAGAAGAAAATTTCCTCTCCAATTACAGTCAAATTGATTAATGGTTAAACCACCAACAACATCTAGCGCATTATCTACCAATGTATAAATATCATCTCTTAACTCCCAGAAAGCATTATCTCTTACATATTGAGTAGTGCCGGATGCTTCTAGTTTTGCTTCCACATTGTCACCTAATTCAGTAGCATGACAAACTGCGGATAATCTTCTATTGGTTTTACTATCTAAATCAAAATAATCTGATTTAGTAATAGTTAATACTGCTGTATCTGTAGGTGCTAACCGCTTAAATACAAGAGTATCAGTAGCATCTAAATAGTAGATTGTTTGTGTTGCGCCTGCTACATCATCCAATGCTTTTCTAATCAATTCAGCACCATCAAAGTTTGCGCCTTCCGCATAGTTTAAATTAAATTCTGATTGCTCTGTTTTAGTATAAAGAATACCTAACTTAGAAGCGCACCATCTAGTAAATCTAGCAATAGTATAAGATGTAGAAGTCATAACATCCTGTAAATCTGTAATAGTGTAATTTACTGCTTTTGCTAGTAAATCGTATGCGGTAATAGATAATTGATTGGTATTTTCATCTCTATGGACTTCTGAAACATAGAAAGTAGGAAAAGGTGTTGTATATTCTCTATCATCGAAAGAAAAAAGAATATTAAAGGAATCGGCAGTAGTAATATCTAATTCTCTATTAACATCCATCAGTTTTATATTTACCTTTTGGCAAATACCAAAACCAAAGAATTTACCTTCATCCCCAACTCTTTCTACTTGAATACTAATTAATCTATCATCATAAAAATAAGAATCAGTATAATCTAAAACACCATCTGTTTCTGTATATCTATCTACTCTTGCGGTTATTCTTCTTACTGGGGCAGACATAGCACCATTATTATTATCAATTAACATACTACTAACCCCCTTATAACTCTACAAACTGTAACGAAAACTCTCTAAATAATACCTTTGAATTAGATTGGATTGTATAATAATCTGTGTTAATGTTTGGCGCAATAGTATTAATTGTTTCTAATACTCCGCTTGATGGGTTTCTAAATGTTATAGAAACATTAAAATTGTTTAATGCGGATAGTAGTTTCTTCATATTATCCCCATTAAGGGGGATTACACCAACTTCAAGTGTTTTCTTGCTATTGATATAATCTACTACTGTATCTCCATTGGCATTTGTTTGTGAATTATACACATTCTCTTTATTTACTTTTAGTGATTTTACAAAATCTGAAAAATCCACATTGTTTATTTTGAAATAAGTCATTTATTTATTTACCCCCTTATACAATTCTTAAAGGTAAAACTCCAGTTTGTTTTGTGAGTTGGTTAATACTGTCTATACTGGTTTGCGCAAATGTCTTACCATCTACCTGTAAAACAATAGGGCGGTTACTATTTCCTACTCCTAATCTTTCGCCTAACATTCCTGCTAACTTATCTAACCAACCTAAGTTGTTTTCAAGTGGGACTACTGCTTCTGTGCCTGCTTCACCAATCTGCGCAAAAGTAGGAGCATTAACAACACCACCTGTTGCCATTTTAGGAATATTAAAGCCAGATACGGCAAAAGATAAGCCACTAATAAAGGAATGGGTATTACTTGCGGTTAGTTTCATTCTATCTAATAAACTACATACACTAGTACATACAGTGCTCATTAATCCCTTTGTATTGTTTCCTGCTTTTTTAAATTCACTATAAATTGTTTCAGCGGCTAACTTTGCCACCGGACTAATTCCGCTAAATCCATTCTTCATGAATTTAGTTGCGGTTTCTACATCTACTTTTGTTTCTTCTGTTTTAATTCCAAGTAACCACATTAAGCCATTCCAAGCATCTTCAATCCAACCAATAGTAGTATCAAAAGCAAGCCAAATTTTATCTAGTAAATCTTGAAACCACTGGACGGCACCATCCCAAGCATCTGTAACTGCTTTCCATGCTTCATCCCATTTATCACCAAACCAAGTGCCAATACCTGAGAATACATTACAAATACCATTCCATAAATCTTGAAACCACTGGACAACAGAATCCCAAGCCTTTTGAATTGCTTCCCATGCTTTACCAAATATATCTCCAAACCATTCAGCAACAGGCGCAAATATCTGACAAATACCATTCCAAATGTCTGTAAATATTTTAGATATTCCATTCACTAACTCTATAAAGATTTGCGGTAGTGCTGCTACTACGCCTGCTATTACCTTAATTAATCCTTCAATTAACTGTGGCACACACTCAATTAAACCTTTTACAATAGATTCAATAACTTGCGGTAGTGCTTCAATTAAACCTTTGATAATTTGCGGTATATTTTCTACTATTGCTAAAACAAGATTAATACATCCTTCAATAAGCACATCTAAATTACTCATTACACCATCTACAATAGCAACCAATATATCTGGAAGTGCTTCTATAATTGGCGCAATGATTTGACTAATATTGCTTGTTATCATAGAAAACAGATTAACAATACCATTAATTAAAATAGTAATTGTAGATGGTAGTGCATTAACAATATTTTGTATTAGTGTAGGTAATTCTTGAATTACTGTTTCTGCTAGTTTAGTAACCATCTCTACTGCGCATTGCGCTATCTGTGGTAGATTCTTAGCAATGCCATTAGCCAAAGACATGACAACCTGTGCGCCAATCTCAATAATCTTAGGAAGTTTAGTGGTAATTGTAGTAATGATACTACCCATTAAATCCTCTACTGCTTTTCCTAACTTCTCTTTACTACCTTTAACACCATTAACCATGTCAGTTAAGGCTTCTGTTACCTTCTTAAATTGTGGCGTAATACTTAGTAAAGCATCAGCAAAACCCTTTTTAAAGATAGTTACAACAGGCTCAACTGCTTCTCCTAATTCTGCTAAACCTTGGGTTAATTTTGCTTGTGCTTCATTAGCATCAAGTATAGATTTAGCTGTTTTCTCATATTGCGCCGCCGCTTCTTTATATGTCTTAGTTAATGTTGTGCGGATTAGTTTTTCTCTTTCCGCTTCATCATTACAAGCTTCTAACTTTTTATTGAATTCATCTTCACTAATGCCTGCCCAGTTTAAGGCATCTGCTAATTGTCCTGTTACCTTGCCTACTTTTGCGGTTTCGTTTGCTGCTTCCGTCAATCCTTCAATAGGCAGAGAATCGCCAAAAGTAGCAAATACACCTTGGCATATAGTAGTCCATTCGGCTAATTCTTCTTCATTGGTTGTCAGTTTGGCTAAATGTCCGGCAGCTTCAACTGCTACATCAGATTCACCTAATACCCTGTATAAATCATTGTAAGTTTTTTGTGCTTGTCCTGCTTTTGCGCCTGCTGTATCAAAAGCCGCATTTAGTTTAGCTTGCTCTGTGCGGTATTCTCTTGTAGATTCCGCAAGTGCTACTAATGCGGTTGCTCCGGCAGCTATTGCGGTTAATGCTACTTTCATTCCTGTGGCTACTGCTTTTCCTGCGGTTTTGGCAGCTTCACCAAACTTTTTAAAACCACTTTCTCCTTTATCTGCTGTTTCTTTTACTTTTCTTTGCGCTTCCTCTAACTCTTTTTTAAGTTTAGAGATTTCCGCTGTTATAATTATTTTTAATTCTTCATTCATTGGTTTTTGCCTTCTCCCTTAAATTTAGTATTAAAAGATTCCGCAAAATGTTTAAATCTTAAAGCAGATAATTCCATAAGTCTTTCTTGCTTCTGGGCTTCAATTTCATCTCCATTAAATAAAGATGGGTAAGCCTCATATAATTCGGGGATTTTGGCACTAGATGAATATACTCGTGCGACACTTCTACCTATTAAATCGGCTAATGTATAATCAAATATAGCCTTTTCTCTTGCTTGTGTTTGCTTAACTCTGCGCTTACTTTCTATTGCTCTCTTTAATTCGGCAATAGTCATTTCCCAAAAGTTAAATTCACTTATACCTTCATCTAACGCAATATCTAACCACTGATAAATCTGATTAGATATAGGAAAAGGGGGGGAATCCCCTTCCCCCCCTCTTATTTTTTTTCGCTATCTTCTTTGCTTACTAATCCAGATGCACGATAAATATCTAAAACTATTGTAATAAAGTCAGTCATAGGATGATATTCTAGATATTTATCAAAAATATCATATGTATCATCTAAACTAATACCATGATGGTATGCTTGTAGAGAAGCGTGTAGAATGATTACCAACTCTGTAATTGTTGGGATTCTATCGCCAGTGCCGAAAATTGTTAAAGGATTACACCCTAATTTCTTTTCTAACTCTACAAGACTTCTTGTAGTAAGTCTTAATTTATATTCTTTATCTGCTGTAAAATCTACATAAAGCATTATTTATTACCCCTTTTTTTGAAAAATAAAAAGGGAAAAGGGGTAGAAAACCCTTATTCCCTTAAAGTGTTGTTATTATTATTCTGCTACTGTCCAAACCATTTCAGAAGTAGGCTTAATAGAAAGTGTATAAGTAAGTGCGGAATTAACACCAACAGCATCCAGTTTTGCGGATGGTGTGCCTTCAAATTCGCATACTGTGCCATCTGGAAGCTCTACCTTCCATTTAAGATTAAGAATAACTCCTTCTGCTTCTTCTTCCTGTAAACCTTGTGTAAACATTCCAAACTGTGTTGCTTCATACAGGAATTTGAATACTAATGAATCACCATAGTTTTTAATTCCATCTGTATACATATGTGCGGAATCTGCTAATGTTGTAATCTCAATAGCTTCTGTATCTCCACCTAAATCCGGAATCTCCATAAGATTCTTTAATTCTTGATAGTCAATCCCAGCAGAAGCATCTACTGGTTTAGTATAAAGTTTAATTCCCTTAGAAATAATTGCCATTTTATTTCCCCCTTAAAATTTTTCAAGTGCTAAGCACTCATAAGTCATTATTTTCTGTATCATTGTAGATTGATTATCATGTAATTCGCCTGCTGATATTCTTTTAAATCCAATAGCACGCAAATCTTTATCAATCTTTTTTGAGTAATTCTGTATTACTGCTAAATCATTACCCCACACTTTAATCTGATACTTAATCTTACTGTAACCAATAGTATCTCCTGTTACATCGTCGGCATTATTTACTTCCATGTAACTAATACATGGTGTATCTAATCCACTATGTAAGAATAATTCATAGTATGTAGGTAATATATCAGATAGGGTTTTAACAAGAGTAGAATGATAATCTATCATTTACCTAAACCCCCTTTAATTATTTTTTTAATTTCATCCACATTTTCATTTAGTGATGGATGTAAAAAAGGTTGCGGATGTTGTCCGACAGTAGTGTAAAAACTACCATCATCATCTTTATATCTCCATGGGGTTTTCCTTCCCCCATCCTGCGCAAAGAGTCCTGTGCCATACTCTACATATGGCGCATATTCTAGCGGAGTATATACAATACCTTTAATATCTCCATTATCCGCATCAACTTTACTTGTTATGCTTCGTCTTAAAGCACCTGTATCTTTGGGTGCTTTTTTTCTTGCTTCTGCTTCTACCAATAGGCAAGCCTTAGCCATTGCCTGCTTTACTCCATTAGTATCTCCAATATCTTCAATAGCGTTTAACACATTATCTAAGCCTTCAATAGTAATCATGTTACATTACCTTTAAAAATACTTGCTTATATCTACCTTTTGGATTGACATAAAGCACTTTTAATTTCTCTACACCATTCTGAATTACATAAGTATCATTAATATAATCCTGTGTTAATCCTACATATGTAGCATCTTTGTAAAGAATATTGTCAGTAGTATTCTGTGTCAGTGTGTTAATCGCCATATAGATACATCCTTTAACCTCTGGGGAAAGTGTGGGTTGCCCATAGTTGTTTTTTTCCCCAAAAGTAAAGAAATCATAACCTCTAATATCTGCGCTAATCATTATCTAAGCACCTTTATTTTTCTCTTGCGGTTTAACACAGCAATAATATCTTGCGGATAGCCGTCTATATAGTTTTCGCTTACTCCGCTTAAAGATTGAGATGCTAAACCCTCTGTATTAAGTCTATATAACTTAATCAGTGCTATTCTCTGCGCTACCATTTCCAACTCATAGTCTAGTTGTCTATTGGTGTAGGCTTCTACTTCTGCTAGTGCCTGCTTTGCGCATAAACCAATTTGCGCATCTGTAAAGTTATCTTTGGCAACCCCTAAAAGCACTTTAATTTCATCAATCATTTAGCAAGCCCCCTATAATTTATTAATTATTAAGCCTGTCCTTTTTGAATTAAACAAACCTTTGTGGCATCTGTAAGTGCTGTTACATACGCAGAGCGCAGATAGATTGAATTTGTGCGTGTATCAGCATCTCTTGCTTGCTCAATTTCTATATCTTTCTTCATAAAGAGTGTTACAGCATCCTTAGTCATTACAAAGCCTGCTTCAAAAGTACCATCAGTAGCAAGAGCCTTATTTACAATAACCGGAATGCCACAAATTGTGCCAACCTGTCCATTGTAAATAACCTCACCCATTCTTGCTGCCTTAAAATCTTCATCTTTTCTGATTGCTGCTTTCCACTTTGGAGAAATTACAAGGAAAAGTTTGCTTTCATCTTCTACTTGAAGTTTAGCAATAGCATCTACAACTGCGTCGTAGTTAAAATCTGTAATTTCATGCTTTGGAATTTCAGCAACATTAGTAAGAATTGCACCGAAAAAGTCATCTGTCATTTTATTAGCCATCATCTGAGTAGCACCCTTAATACCATTATCTACAATAGTATTATCTTTTAGAAAATCTTCATCTTGATAATCAAAAGCCTGCTGTACCATCTTCACTTCATAGTCTTTTGTGGTATATGTAAGTCCACCTCTTGTAGAGTTACCTGCTCCTACACCTACTTCTTCTGCTGCGCCTGTGTATTTATAAGTATTGATAGACTTAATCATACCCGCCTGCTGAGATAAAGAGTTATCTACTGTCATAAGGTTTCTAGAATTTACGCTAGTTTGTAAAATATCCTGCGCCTTTGTTTCAATAATCTTGTTTTCAAAAACTGTGTTTGTTGTCATGTTTTATCCCCCAATATTAACTAAATAATTTTTTAAATAATTCTGGATTACTCTTTGAAAGTGCTGACATTTCCGCAATGCTCATCTTTTTAGCACTTTCTTTTGTAATCTCTGCGGAGCTACCACCATTTCCTTTTG
>JAEIGA010005076.1_pt1 | contig 20209 bp, 17 predicted proteins | sample 9270691 | NCBI WGS metagenome assembly JAEIGA01 (sample SAMN17057246, study PRJNA624740) | gut metagenome | biome: biome; isolation source: fecal sample | host: Bos grunniens | place: China: Xizang | collected 2019 | reverse complement strand
TCCATGGAATTGGTCGCCTCCTTCTTGAGCGCCATCGGCATTAAGTTGGAAATTTCGGTCAATACTTGGCAGGCGATGTTGGAAAAAGTACGCTTACGCCAAGCGCAACTCTTCCTGATGGGATGGGTTGGCGACTACCCAGACATCGAAACCTTTATGCAACTCTTCCTCTCACGCAATCAGAGCCCTGGCCCGAACCGTTCCAATTACGTCAATGCCGAGGTGGATCGTTACTACGACATCGCCGTCGCCTCGCGCAACCAGGAAGAAATCTCGCAGTGTTGGCAAGCGGTGCAGCGCATCGTTTTGGAAGAATGCCCCTGGGTATTGCTCCACTATGCCCTCGACTTCTCGCTTGTCAATGAGCGCGTCTTGAACTATAAACCCCACAACTTCCCCTACGGGATGGAAAAGTACTATCGCGTTCGCAAGCCGAACTCCACGAAGTAATTTGGCCATTTCTCCCACGATTTCATTTAAAAGCCCTACTTTTTAAAAGCATTTTGGCGGATTTTAAGTTATACTATTAATGGTAACTGATTCGCACCGACTTAATACCTTCCAAACTGCAGTGCGCTAATCGAAAGAAACCTCTTATGAAAACTGATATCTTTGACGGGAAAACCCTCTTAATCACCGGTGGCACCGGTAGCTTCGGCAATGCAGTCCTAAAGCGTTTCTTAAATTCGAACGTAAAAGAAATTCGCATCTTCTCCCGTGACGAGAAGAAACAGGATGACATGCGTCACGCACTGCAATGCTCAAAGATTAAATACTACATCGGTGACATCCGCGACCGTCAAAGTGTTGATAATGCCATGGAAGGCGTGGACTACGTCTTCTCTGCTGCAGCGCTCAAGCAGGTGCCGAGTTGCGAATTCTTCCCCTTGCAAGCGGTTCAGACAAACGTCTTAGGAACGAACAACGTCATTGAATCCGCCATTGCCCACGGCGTCCAGCGCGTGGTTGTGCTATCAACGGACAAGGCGGCCTACCCGATTAATGCCATGGGCATCTCCAAGGCGATGATGGAAAAGGTGGCCATCGCACGTGGTCGCAGTTTGGGAGACGATGCCAAGACCGTGATTTGCTGCACCCGTTACGGCAATGTGATGGCCTCGCGCGGTTCGGTGATCCCCCTGTGGGTGGACCAAATCAAAAACAATACCGCCATTACGGTGACCGACCCCGACATGACGCGCTTCATGATGACCTTAGATGATGCCGTTGATTTGGTCATTTATGCATGGGAACATGGTAAAAATGGCGATCTCTTTGTGCAGAAAGCACCGGCAGCGACGTTGGTAACCCTCGCCGAAGCCCTCAAGAACCTCTACCAGACCAATACCGAAGTCAAGGTCATTGGCACGCGCCATGGCGAAAAGCTTTACGAAACCCTTGTCACCCGCGAAGAAATGGCGCGCGCAGAAGACATGGGCGACTACTACCGCATCCCCTGCGATACGCGCGATTTGAACTACGATAAGTACTTTACGACTGGCTCCTCCAAAATCGCAGAAGCCGAGGACTATCACTCGCACAATACCGACCGTCTTGATGTAGAAGGCATGAAACAACTGCTCTTGAAGTTGGACTTCATCCGTAATGACCTCGAGGCGCTGCATGGCAACCGTTGATCGGCTTATCGGGGAAGTCTTTAAAGACGCCCGCGGACAGATTTCAAGTCTGAACAACTTCCACTTTGAGGGTGTGAAGCGCATGTACATCTTGCACCACCCCGACACCGAAACGCGTCGTGGGTGGAATGGGCACCGCTTTGAACGCAAGTGGTTCTATTGCGTAAAAGGCTCCTTTTCCATTGCCGTTGTCACGCCAGACGATTGGCAAACGCCCTCCCCCTCCCTGCAAGCAGAAACCCATCACCTCTCCGAAGCGCAGAGCGAACTGCTTTGCGTCCCCGCTGGACGCGCCAGTCTCATTCGCGCCACCACTCCGGGCTCCATCTTGATGGTACTTTCAGATAAGACACTTGAAGAATCCGTAGCGGACAGCTATCGTTTTGACTCCACACTTTGGACCTCACCAGAAGGCACACTATGATTCGCATTGGCATCACGGGTCAAGCCGGATTTGTCGGCACCCACCTCTTCAACCTCGCCGGCACCCGCCCAGACACCTTCACCTGCATTCCCTTTGAAGATGCCTACTTTGAAGATGAGGCGGCCCTTCGCGCATTTGTCCGTCAGTGCGATGCCATCGTTCATTTGGCCGCTATGAACCGCCACCCCGACCCCGAGGTCATCTACTCCACCAATCTTGCTTTAGTCGACAAGTTGATTGCGGCGATGGAAGCTGAAGCGGTCACCCCACACGTCCTCTTCTCCAGCTCCACTCAGGAAGAACGCGACAATCTCTACGGCGCCTCCAAACGTGAAGGACGCACCCGTTTAGCCGCGTGGGCAAAGCGCAATAATGCCCGCTTCACAGGATGCGTCATCCCCAACGTCTTCGGTCCTTATGGTCGCCCCTACTACAATTCAGTCGTGGCCACCTTCTGCCATCAATTAACCCACGGCGAGGAGCCGACCATTCAAACCGATGGCTTAATCAACTTGGTCTACGTCGGCGATCTTTGTGAGGCCCTTCTCTCCATTATCACCACTGGCGAAACTGCCGATGAACGCCCCATCCCTTATGGTAAAGCCTGCCGCGTCTCCGAACTCTTGGCGCGCTTTACCACCTTCCGCGACACCTATTTCGCCAAGGGCGTCATCCCCCACCTTTCCGACCGTTTTGATATTCAACTCTTCAATACCTTCTGCGGTTACATCGACCACAAGACCTTCTTCCCCATCCCCCTCACCGCCCATACCGATGACCGCGGAAGCTTTGTGGAGACCCTGCGTCTTGAAGGGCTCGGCGGCCAAGTCTCCTTCTCCACCACCAAGCCTGGCATCACCCGTGGCAACCACTACCACACGCGCAAGATTGAACGCTTCGCCGTCATCAAAGGCAAGGCGCAGATCCAGTTGCGCCGAGTGGGCACCGATGAGGTCATCACCTTTGAGGTTGACGGAGCCAAGCCCGCCTTTGTGGATATGCCTGTTTGGGCGACGCACAACATCACCAATATCGGCGACGAAGAGCTCTACACCCTCTTTTGGATTAACGAATTTTACAACCCCGAAGACCCCGACACCTTTTTTGAGAAAGTCTAAGCCATGAGCAAATCTGCACTGAAAGTCATCTCCATCGTCGGCACGCGTCCTGAAATCATTCGTTTGGCCGCAGTCATTAAGTTGCTGGAGGCCCATGTTGACCACAAAATGGTCCACACAGGTCAAAACTACGATTACGAACTCAATCAGATTTTCTTCGATGACCTCGGTCTTCGGAAACCCGACTACTATCTGAACGTTGACACCTCCTCCCTCGGTCACGTTCTCGGCGAAACCCTTATCCGCGTGGAAGAAGTCTTTCTGCAAGAAAAACCCGATGCCATTCTCATCCTTGGCGATACCAATGCCGCCATCGCAGGCATTATGGCCAAGCGCATGAAGATTCCGATTTATCACATGGAAGCAGGTAATCGTTCCTTCGACCTCAACGTGCCGGAAGAAATCAACCGCCGCATCATTGACCATATTGCAGACTTCAACCTTGTCTACACCGAAAACTCCCGTCGCCATCTCCTGAGCGAAGGCTTACCCCACCGCCACGTCTACGTCACGGGTTCTCCCATGTATGAAGTCCTCGGGCAAAACATGGAGAAAATTAAAGCCTCCAACATCCTTCAAGAGCTTGGCTTAGAGAAAAATCGCTACTTCATTGTGAGTTGCCACCGCGAAGAAAACGTTGACTTCCCCACCAACCTGCGCAAGATCATCACCTTCCTCAATGCCATCGCAGAAAAGTACGACTTGCCCGTGGTGGTCTCTACGCACCCCCGCACCCGCAAACGCATTGAAGCGCTTGAAGACGTCACCATCGACCCACGCATTCGCTTCCTCAAGCCCTTCGGCTTCTTCGACTACAACGCATTGCAGCTCAATGCCAAATGCGCCATCTCCGACTCCGGCACCATCAGCGAAGAATCCTCGATGCTCAACTTCCCTGCTGTCACCATCCGCCAGGCCTTAGAACGCCCTGAAGCCATGGACGCAGGCACCATCATCCTCACTGGTCTTGACCCACAGATTGTCTTAGACTCCATTGAGCTCGTCATCGCCGAATTTGAAGCCAATGGTGGCGCCTACGACCGCATCTGCCCCGAGTACCAAGTCACCAACACCTCTTGGCGTGTCCTCAAACTCATCCTCGGCACCGCCAAACTCTCCAACCGTTGGCGCGGCATCGAACAGAAACACTAAGTGATTCCTTCAGCCCTTTTCATCCGCTACACCCTTGGAAACTGAATGAAAATCTTAGTTCTCAGCCTTATTTTCAGTCCGGACAATGTGTCTACTGCACAAATCTGGTCCGGAATTGCAGAAGACTTGCGTCGTGCAGGGCACGAGCTTTGTGTTATTACAACAACGCCACACTTTAATAGAGATGCGAGCTTGGAGGCAAATCACAAGCTCTATCCGTGGATTGGCAAGTTGATTCAAAAAAGCACCCTTGGCGATATTCCGGTCTTCCACATCTTAATGCCGAGTAAACACATTTGGGTGCCCCTTCGCCTACTTTCATGGATTGGCTTCCATATCCTCAGCACATTATTGGGATGGTTTCTCAAATTCAAGCCCAATGTCATCATTGCGCCATCACCACCGCTTACGATTGGGCTTTCCGCATGGGCGATTGCCCTCATTCGTCGTGCGACATACATCTACAATGTCCAGGAAATCTATCCCGACATTGCAGTTAATCTCGGTATGATGAAAAATCGTCGCATCATTCAATTTTTTACTTGGATGGAGCGCTTTATTTACCGAAAATCAGCGGCAGTCACCTCTATCACACCTGCGATGTGTGCAAAAATTAAGGAGCGCGTCTCCCCTGAAAAGGTTTGGCACATTCCCAATTTTGTTGATTTAAGCGACGTCAAAGTTGTTGATCGTGACAATGCGTTTGCACAAACCTACGATTTAGGGCAACGTTTTGTTGTGACCTATGCAGGCAATATGGGTGTACCCCAAAACTTAGGCGTACTCGTTGACCTTGCGAAAGCCCTCCCCGATCTAACCGTTCTCTTCGTGGGCGATGGTGGTGATGCGGCACGATTAAAGCAGATTGCCGAAGGCTTGCCAAACGTACGTTTTGTCCCCTATCAACCGCTTTCGCGAATGCCAGAGATTTATGCTTGTAGCGACTTGTTCTACGTAGGTCAAGACCCCAAAGCATGTGCAGATGGTATTCCCAGTAAAATTTACCGAATTCTGGGCTATCAGAAGCCGCTTTTAGTTATGACGGCTCCTCAATCCGATCTTGCAGAATTTGTAACCACGTCAAATAGTGGTATTCTGATGGAAGCCGACCTTCAAAAGAACATCGCACAACTGCGTGACTTGATGGCAAATCCAACACAACTCACAACAATGGGCGAAGCGGGCTTTAACTACGTCTCTACGGTTTTTGCGCGCCCCTTGATTAGCAAACAATACGAAACCCTTTGCCAAAAAGTTCAGGTGGGGCAGTCATGAAAGTATTGATTACAGGTGCATATGGATTTGTCGGCACCAACCTATGCCGTTTTTTAACTGAGCATTGTCACGAATGCGACGCATTAGATGTCGCCACGGCGATTCGCAATGACCTTCCCTATCGTAACACATTTACGTGGGACAACCTTGAAGCCCTCAAGCCCCACCTCTCAAGTTACACCGCAGTCATCCATCTCGCAGGCAAAGCGCATGACCTCAAAAAAGTAAGTGCGCCACAGAGTTACTTTGACATTAACGTCGGCTTAACAAAACAAATCTTTGCTCTTACAAGCGATACGGTAGAACGATTTATCTATTTTTCCAGTAGTAAAGCGCTTGAAGCTGACACCCCTTACGGACAATCCAAAAAAGAAGCCGAGGAATTCCTTGGTTCACGAGCAATTATTCTGCGCCCTGCAATGATTCATGGTCCAGGAAATAAGGGCAACCTTAATCTTCTGTGGAAAGTCACGCAATACGGTTTACCATGGCCCTTAGCAGCGTTTGAAAATTTGCGTTCATTCGCATCCATTGCAAATGTCTGTGTCGCCGTTGAGCAACTCTGTCTTTCTGGAAAGAATGGTATCTACCCCATTGCCGATGACACGCCACTCTCAACCAATCGAATTATTGAGCTTATGGCGACAGTACAAGGTCGTCCAGCGCGGTTATGGCGAATGCCAAAATGCTTCATGCGCATGGGGGCAAAATTGGGCGACCTCTTGCATCTTCCTCTAAACACCGAGCGCTTACAAAAATTAACTGAGGACTCCCTCCTCGATAACACCCCTCTAAAGCACGCACTAGGTTGGGAAAAGATGCCAGTCTCCGCTGAAGAGGGGTTGATGACCACTTTAACCGCCTTTAATGAAGGAATGCACCAATGAAACCTTACCTCTTTATCAAGCGAACCATGGACGTTGTCCTTTCAGGAATCGCCATCCTTCTCCTCTCCCCCCTGTTGATTCCAGTGATGGTTATCCTCAAGTGTACTGGCGAGCACGACATTTTTTATGGGCAGATCCGCATCGGGTTGAACAACAAAACATTCAAAATTTGGAAGTTCGCAACCATGTTGCGCGACTCCCCATCTATGACTGGCGGCCTTCATACCACACAAGGCGACCCTCGCGTTTTGCCCTTTGGCAAATTCCTGCGCAAAACAAAAATTAATGAAATCCCGCAGATTTTCAATATCTTTCTTGGGGATATGTCAATCGTCGGTCCACGGCCCTTGGTGGACAAAACCTTTGCGCCCTATTCTGACGAAGTCAAGGCTCGCATCTACACCGTTCGCCCAGGTCTCACTGGTATCGGAAGCATCATCTTCCGTGACGAAGAAGCCATTTTAACGCATTCAAAGCTCTCCCCTGACGAGTGCTACGAAAAAGAAATCGCCCCTCGTAAGGGCGCATTAGAAATGTGGTACTTAGACAACATTGGTCTTTGGACAGACATCAAATTAATTTTCGCAACCGCATGGGTCGTTCTTTTCCCCAAGAGCGATATCGTCAATAAGTGGTTTAAGAATCTGCCACAGATTTAACAATAAAGGATTGCCTCCATGCTCACGTTTGACATTGAACAATTCATTCGTACGTATGTAACGCGCCGTTCTGAGTCCTTACTCAAAGCCGACTACGAACGTCATAGCGAAACACTCCATCAGCGCATTGACGGGAAACGGATTCTTGTCATCGGCGGTGCAGGAACAATTGGTTCAAATTACGTCAAAGCTGCACTTCGTTACTTCAAGCCCGCCGCAATGGCCGTTGTTGACATTGACGAAAATGCTCTCACCGAATTAACGCGTGACCTGCGCGCCTCAACGGAATACACCATCCCCGACGAATACATTACCGAACCCATTGACCTCGGTAGCGACCTCTTTGATCGCTTCTTCAAGAAATCTGGTCCATTTGATATCGTTGCTAATTTCGCAGCACGAAAGCATGTCCGCGCGGAACGCGATCTCTTCTCCATTGAAGCCATGTGCGAAACAAACGCATTTATGGCAAAGAAATTACTCGACCTCCTTCTTGAAAATCCACCAGAAGCCTTCTTCTGTGTCTCCACAGACAAAGCCGCCAACCCGGTTAACATCATGGGGGCCACAAAAAAACTAATGGAAGAAACCATTATGGCATATGCCAAACGGCTCCCCATTAAGACAGCTCGTTTTGCAAATGTCGCCTTCTCAAATGGCTCACTCCCCTTAGGGTGGTTAAACCGCATCGCCAAAAAGCAACCCCTCTCCTGCCCACTCGGCATTCGGCGTTACTTTGTCAGTCCTGTTGAATCTGGCGAACTCTGTCTATTTGCCTCCGTTATGGCAAATAGCGGAGATATCGTCTATCCCAAACTCTCTCCAGAAACCGATATGATTCCCTTTGATAGCATCGTTAAAGACATGCTAAGAGAAATGGGGCTCGGTTGCCATAATTGCACCTCTTCCACAGAGGCGAAAGCGGCCATGTCTGATTTAACCCAAGGCTATCCTTGTGAATTCTTTGAAAGCAACACCAGTGGTGAAAAGACCTTTGAAGAATTCTACACCGAGACCGACTCCAAGGATGAAGACCGTTTCATCAATCTGGGTATCGTCAACAACACCACTACACGTCCCCTCGACGAAATTGAAGACATCTTCACCCGTCTCAAAAAGATCTTTACCACAGAAGGTGCCGAAAAGGCAGATGTTGTTTCAATTCTGAAGAATTACCTTCCAGACTTCCACCACATTGAAACGGGGCGCTCGTTAGACACGCGCATGTAATCCCCATTAAGGATTCCCTAACCTCGAGTCCTCCGTTTTGGAACACGGCACGCCCGATGGGCGTGTCGTGTTTTTATGAGGGGGCGTATGAGTGATTACCTTATCCTTTGATTGTTGAAGAAGGGGGGTAATAGACGAAAGGGCGTATCATTTCTTTACACCAAGGGGTGAGCTTTGTTATACTGCTGGCATGAGAAAAAGTTACACGGCAAGCCTCAACAAAAAGCAGAAATCTGTCAACGGGCAACGATTCACATTGGGGCATGCTTGCGTCTCCTTTCTGTTTTTGACGATAATGGTTTTTACCTCTGCGTATGCCACCTCTCAGCTCATCCGCACGTATCAAGCTGCCAAACCTCTTGTGGCGAAGGTAACGAAAGTCTCTTTTAGCCAGAAACAAGCCACTGCACTCGTTGCACTCCCCAATCGACCCTCGGTTCAACCCGTTGATATCACGGATGCCCCTTATGAAGCAATTGTAGACTGGGCCAACCACCAAGGGAGCATTGAGGTGTTTCTTAACGACCAAAATGTTTGGCAACCGTACAAACCCCATATGCCACTTGGGGCGCTTTTCGGCGGGCTCTTTTTAATTACCTTTAGTACACTTTTTTCAAGCTTTATCCCCCTCTTCAAACGACGCGTCTTCCGTCTCTTCTTTGCTGCAATTCACTTAGGCATCTTTTGGACGATTCACCTGCTCAATGGCACCTTTCAGTGGTTTTTCATCATCCAAATTTTACCAATCATGATTGCGTGGTTCATTTTAAACCGCTTAAATGTCAGCTCCGAATTCTCCACAGGAGGAAGCTACTCGCGCTCCTACCCGCCCTATGCGTTGGGTGGTCGCATCATCCCCTTAATCGTTGGCCTCGTTTTCTGCGGTGTGGGGAGCGTACTACAGTACTTTGTACTTAATACTGAACGGACTTCAATTGAACACTTGCAAGCGCGTCGTGAAGTGACCCTTACCCCTCATCTTACAAGAACCACCTCAAGTGACAGTGGGCGAAACTCAAGCACCACAACCGAACTCCTTGTCTCCTACTTGCAGGAAGATGGCACGCCCTACTACGCCTATTTGAATTCAGATAAAAAGGCGCATCTTACAGAAGCCCAAGAAAAGATTCGTCACATGCGATTTCGGAGGCTTTGCAATGGATCGGCTGTGCTCGGTTCGGTCTCGTGTTCCGACCCCAATTCGGTCTATCCATGCACCCCCACATTAAAGGATAGTGCCGTCCTCAATGAGACGTTCGCCAACTTCTTTAGCACCCGTTTCCCGTTCCTGCTCTCCATCCTCTTTCTCATCTTTGGACTCCTCATGCTTAGCATGGTTGGCTTTGAACTCCTTTCCCCACGGCACAAACTCGTTTACAATGCCAAACGAGACTGGATGCCACAAATCTGGTGTCGCGCAACCCTCTGGGCTCTTTTCCCTGCCACCCTCGCCATCGCAGGCGTGGAATGGTTCCACTTCTATGGTCACCTCCCGAAAGTGCCAATCTATGGCACGTTAGCCCTTTTTTCGCCAGCTGTTGGCGTACTCCTCCTTTTCATTCGACAACGCATCCTTCTTCGTCATTCGCCACACTATTCCCTCACCTATCACAAAGAACTCACGGGCATTACCTTTACGATTAACCCACCGCAAACTAATCCCCCCACCGTGCACTGTGACGATGCACACCTGACGCCAACCTCTCAGGGCGAGAACCAATGGCGTTTAGCATGGATCTCCATCCCCAAGCATCTACAAATTCACTTATCAGACGGCACCTTCTTCCACCTTTCATAATGACGTCGTAGACGAGCGACCGCCCGATGGGCATGTCCCATAGCCTTCGGGCCCGGACGCATTTTGGCTAGCGTATGCTCGCGCTGCTCGCTGTTAACGGCGCTGACGCACCGTGGTTAAGCGGCAGAGCCACTGGTTAGTGGCTTCGCCACGGCTGAGGGCGGCGAATACGAAGAGACAAAGAGACCTAAGGGACAAAGAGACCAGAGGGACAAAGGGACAAAAGGGACAAAGCCACCGACTCACTTCCACCCACGCTTCCGCGCAATGCTTTGAGCCACGGCATCCACCTTCTGTTTAATCTCCTTCACGATCTTTGCCAAATCCTCGGCATTTTTTGCCGCTGCCAACTTGGAATACAATTCCTTATCCCACGCTTCCCCACGTGCAGCAGTTCGTGCAGCATGCATTCGCTCGCGTACACCACCATGCTGCCTAAACTCCTCCTCCTGCCGCTTAAGCATTTGATCGAGCAAATACTTTGTTTGTAAGATAATCACAATCATGAGATTACAACACACCTCTGGAGGCCGCGTACTAAAAATCTCTTTCCAATCCTCCCAGTCCGGATGTTCCTTGGCAAAAGAGCGCGCAAACACCTTTCGCTCATCATCCATCTCCCACTCCCCAAAACCATGCGCCTCAAGCCAATCCAAATAATCCTCTTGCAACTCATCTAATGTTGCACGAGCCACATTTGTAAGCTTGATTTCCGTTTCCTTACTCGTACCACTCGCGGCACTTCCTTCTGCAATATTTTGCTTACAACTCCGAGCCGCTTGAACCATTTGGTCCACCGTACGATCCCCATGTGCAGGTAAAAAGCGCTGACAAAAGAGCACCGTCCCCTGATAAAGAATCTGACTCTTACGATACACCAGCAGCTTCTTAAAACCACCATGAGGCAAAACCACCGAAACATCCTGAGCCATAGAAAATCCTCCAAAGCGATCCATCACCGCTCACTCAAACCTAAACATAGTCTAACACATCTATAAGCATGAGTAAACCCCGCACCCCTTAGACACTTTTGTCCCTTTGTCCCTTGGTCCCTTTGTCTCTTCGTCCCTTTGTCTCTTCGTCCCTTTGTCTCTTCGTCCCTTTGTCTCTTCCGTCCCTTGGTCCCTGACTTGGTCCCTTGGTCACTTCCTGTCCCTTGGTCGCCTATTCTTCTATAGAAGATAAACCTTTAGAATACTGCCGCATATTTTTATCCGTACGATTGTAAAACCTAGAAATTCCATTTGACTTATATCCCGTTTGATTAATTTTGAACCCTCTTCCCCTCTTCCTAGACGAAAACTTCGCATGCACCATTTCCACTTCATAGGTGGCGTAAATGCGAAAGGCGAAGGGAATTGCCGAACTACTATTCAGCGAATCCAAGCGCTTCTTTACATCCTTGGCAAACCCGATTTTGATGTACTGCGGGAATGACGGATTCGTCAAAATGTAAATCACACCTTTTGTACTTTTCATTTTACATCATCCTTTTCTGCGGCGAGGAGATATTCTGACTCTATCTGCGGATACATATCATCTTCCTTCGGCGGGAAGGTGAGATTAGGTGGCAAGAGGGTTTCGGGGTCAAGCACGTCTTCGGTAGAACCCGAAAGACCAAAATAGCGCTCCACAAACGCAGTTAAGCGTTCAATAATGCTTTGCTTCTTCTGCTCTCGATTGCTTGCCTGCTTACCAAACCGTGGAATTGGCGGCATTAATTTTACAATATCCGTGCCACTGGTCTTTACAACACCTTCACGCAAAGCACCCGTCACAAAGAGACGCGTTGCTTCACGATTCAACTTCTCTTCGCGAATAATCTGCTCTAATTCTGCGGTGCGTTGCTCTTTAACAAACCGCTGCCAATCCTCTACGACTTCTTCACTCGTCCCATTGAGTTGGTCAATAAAGTTTTCAATCAATTCCTTCTTACTACGCAGTTCGGGGCTTGAATCCACCGCACGGCGAATCGTCACCAAGATTTCCTTATCCTTACCGTGTGAGGCGCGATACTTCTGCACGAGCATTAGAATGTAGTCAATATTAATCTCAATCTGCTTAATCAACTCAATTTCAAAGACGATATCATCCGTAATATCCTCTTTATCACCCTTTCGAGTTTTATTCTTCCACTCGTCACGGAGATCTTGATAACGCCCTAAGTAGTCCTGTAACTCACGTTCAGAGAGCAATTCCTGCGCATTAAAATCATCAAACGAAATGAGCAGATTTCGCATCCTTAACAAGGCACCAAAGAGCAGAATAAATTCCTTCTGCCTATTTTCACCCGTGATTCGCTCTTCTGTTAAGGGGAATTTTTCAAGCAAATCACGCACCATGTCCACATAGCCTGGGTATTCTTTTCCCTTATTATCCGTATAGCCATAGTAGTAATCTTTATAGCCACGTAAGAGCACCACGCCCCCAGCCTCTTTATCCCCAAAGAGCGCAATCGCATCATCCGTCGCCTGCTGCAAATTACGGAAACAAACAATATTGCCAAACACCTTAATTGAGTTCAAAATACGATTCGTGCGTGAATAGGCCTGAATCAGCCCATGCATTTTGAGATTCTTATCCACCCACAACGTATTCAACGTCGTAGCGTCAAACCCCGTTAAAAACATATTCACCACAATTAAGAGGTCTAACTCCTTATTCTTCATGCGTAAGGAGATATCTTTGTAATAATTCTGAAAACGGTCGCCATCGGTCGAGTAATTAGTCTTAAACATCTCGTTGTAATCGGCGATTGCGCTTTCCAAAAACTCACGCGAAGACGCATCCAAAAGCGAAGCATCTTCCGAATTCTCTTCGTCCATAAAATCATCGCTCTCGGCCTCATTTGCTCCATAACTATAAATGAGCGCCACCTTCAGCTTCTGTTGTGGTTTCTCCTCCATCTGCCGCTTAAACTCCGCGTAATAACGCTTCGCCGCGTCCACCGATGCCACCGCAAAAATGGAATTAAACCCACTTACGCGCTGCTTCTGCTTCACCTCCTCAATGGCCCGCTTACTGCTCGCCACATCAGCAATATTCTGCAACACATTAAAGGCATACGTCTTATTCCCGCGATAGGTCTTACGGTCAAAATTCTCCAAAATGTACTCCGTCACCAAGCGAATACGCTCTGGCGCCAAAAATGCCTTCTCGCGATTGATATCCCACACATCCTTATCTTCTACATCCCCCTCAATGTCCATCGTCTTAATGTAGTCCACGCGGAAGGGAAGCACATTCTTGTCATTAATCGCATCCACAATCGTATACGCGTGCAACTGCTGACCAAATGCCTGCGCTGTCGTGCGTAACCCCACACACTTGTTAGCCCCAGCATTCAATGCGAAAATTGGCGTCCCCGTAAACCCAAAAAGGTGATACTTCTTAAAATGCTTCGTAATCGCCAAATGCATATCACCAAACTGACTACGATGACACTCATCAAAAATAATCACCACCCGCTTATTAAACACCGCATGCCCTGCATTGCGCTTAATAAAGGTCGCCAACTTCTGAATCGTCGTGATGATAATCTTCGCCGAATCATCCCCCAATTGTCGCGTCAAAATCGCCGTCGAGGTATTGCTATTCGCCGCTCCTTTTTCAAAGCGGTCATACTCCTTCATCGTCTGATAGTCTAAATCCTTACGATCCACCACAAAGAGCACCTTATCGACATAACTTACCTTCGAGGCCAATTGTGCCGACTTAAACGACGTCAACGTCTTTCCGCTCCCCGTCGTGTGCCAAATGTAACCGCCCCCTTCTACCTTACCATACTGCTTGTAGTTATTCGCCACCTCCAAACGATTCAAAATCCGCTCCGTCGCCGCAATCTGATACGGACGCATCACCAGTAACATCTGTTCAGAGGTAAAGATACAATACCGCGTCAACACATTAAGAATCGTATGCTTCGCAAAGAAGGTCTTCGTAAAGTCCACCAAGTCTGGAATAATCCGATTCTGACCATCCGCCCAAAACGACGTAAATTCAAAGCTATTACTCGTTTTAGCGCGTTTTGACTTTTTCGCTCCAGAGAGCTCCCTCAAATGATTAAACCGCGTCGTATTCGAATAATACTTCGTGTTCGTGCCATTCGACACCACAAAAATCTGCACAAATTCATATAGCCCACACGCCGCCCAAAAACTCTCCCGCTGATACCGCTCAATCTGATTAAACGCCTCACGAATCGGCACCCCACGACGCTTCAATTCAATATGCACTAAAGGCAAACCATTTACGAGCACCGTCACGTCATAGCGGTTATCATGCTTCGCCCCCTCACCCTGAGAGACCGTATACTGATTGAGCACCTGCAGACAATTATTATGAATCGAGCTCTTGTCAATTAGGAGAATGTTTTTACTCTCCCCATTATCCCGCTTCAAAACCTGCACATAATCCTCTTGGATTAAGCGCGTCTTCTCCACAATCCCATCCGTAGAATTCGCAAGCACCTCCTTGAAAAAGCGCGCCCACTCCCCATCCGTAAAAACATAACCATTTAAGCGCTCCAATTGCTCACGCAAATTGTGAATCAATTCCTCCTCACGCTGAATCGACACCCGCTCATAACCCAATTCTACCAAAAGCGCAATAAACGCCCGCTCCAGCTCCGCCTCACTCTGATACGTATCCGAACGCTTCGCCTGCGGCTCATACGTGGCCACCACTGTGCTCTCTGTACTTTGTGCAATAACATTGTAGTTCATAGCGCTTCGGTCCGTTTTTTTGTGATTCGTTAGCCATTCAGCGGCGCAGCCACCAATTCATAATTCATCATTCATCATTCGCGATGGGCTTGCTCGCCGAAAGCGAGCAACTGATCGCGGTAGTATTCGTATTGCTTTCTACGCGCCTCAATCTCCGCGGGCAACCCCGCCGAAATGTCATTACATAAAACCTCAAATTTATCAAGGATATTCGCGTATCGTTCTTGAATTTCAAGCGAGGGTAAAGGAATAACAATTTGTCCAATCGAGGGCACGCTTGAATGCACAACTTTACTCTTTACTTTCCCTTTACTTTTCTGCGCTTGTGCTGCACTTGTCGCAAGCACATGGGCAAGATAACGAGGATTTTGATTGTGTTTTAAAACAACAATATCGCCCCCCGCAAGACATTTTTCATATCCTAAATAGGCAATCGACTTGGCGATATCTTCTACACTTTCACCCGTTATCGCAAACAAAATATCCCCATGTTCAAAATATTTCGGACTTGGTACATATTCAAGCTTTGTATGCGACACGCATTTATCAAACCATGTGTTGTATGTCGTGTAAATCTCACCATAGCGAACACAAGAAATACCCTCGCTTGTCACTTGGTCACGTTTGATGCCAGCCCCTCGATAGATGTCCACCGCAATATCTTCAAGCTTCACGAATCGTACCCCCCCCCGTTTATCAGTGAAGGATAAGAGCTGGTCGCGGTAATACTCATACTGTTTTTTACGCGCTGTAAGCTCCGCTGTAAGCTCCGCTGTAAGCTCCGTGAAATTGTCCAGAATCCGGACAATTTCACGCTGAACCGCCAACGGCGGAAGTGGAATGGAAACCGCTGCCAAATGACTCGGCGTAACTTCTATTACTTTTGTTCCATGGGCAAGTTTTCGTTTTTGCGATGTAAATTGCGCAGTTCGGAAATAGTAGGATAAATACTTGGCGTCCTGATTGTGATGAATAATTGCCGTATGCCCACTCACTGCAATCGGCTCATTTCCTAACCATGCAGTGCAGCTACAGACATCCTCTACATTCTCACTCGTCACCGCCATCACAATGTCACCAGGCATTGCAATGCGCGATTTGTTAAAGACTTCTTCACTCACAAACGTCAATGTCTTCTCTGCATGTACACCAAAATGGGTATACATCTGTCCGTAGTGAATGCAGGGCTTCCCTTCGGCAACAAAATCCTTCTTTTGGAAGTTGCCCCCTCGTGTAATCGTCGCAATTTCCCCGAGCGTCTTCCACTCCACGCCATTTGGACAGAGGTCATTGATTAGTTGTTGGAGTTGACTCATGCTTCACCGCCATTTTTGAGCATTTGCTTAATTTGTTTGTCGAAGTCTGATGTTATTCTTTGAGTTTTGTTGAAAATTTCGTACTCGGTCTCAGCCTTCTTCAGTGCGTCCTTTTTAGAGACCCGCCCTTTATCGGGCAAAATGTCATATCGGCGAAAGGTCAAAAAGGCATTAACGCTCTCTGCAAATGCTTCCATCGTGAAGGTGTTTTCACGTTCAATCAAGTCTTCAATGTAATCAAAGTAACCCGTTACCGCACGTTCCAATTGGCGAATCTGCTTCTCGTCTAAATAGTTCTTGGCAATACCAACATCGGATTTCAAAATGCGCCCTTCTGGAGCATGTTTCCAAGTCGTCAGCCCCATATTCTCTTTTGTATGGTCGGCACGAGAATAGACGATTTCAGATGCCGTTTTCCCCACAATCGCGTAGTGAAACTTATTCTGCACCATGGCATAAAAATCATGTGTAATAGAGGCATCTTTATCGTAGTCAATGCTACATTCTGCAAAGATGTCTGTAATCTGCTGCCAAATGCGACGCTCACTCGCACGAATCGAGCGAACGCGCTCCAAGAGTTCCCGAAAATAGTCTTTCCCAAAGAGTGTTTTACCCTGCTTGAGACGCTCATCGTCCATTGCAAAGCCCTTAATCATGTACTCCTTAAGTACCCCCGTCGCCCACTTACGGAAATGTGTCGCACGCCGTGAATTTACGCGATAACCCACAGAAATAATGGCATCAAGATTATAGAATTGGGTTAAATAGTTTTTCCCATCTTGGGCAGTTGCCGAGATTTTCTCGGTAACTGCTTCTCGCACCAATTCACCCTCATTAAAGATGCGTTTGAGGTGTTGCGAAATATTGTCCGTTGTGCACCCAAACAACTCTGCCATTCCCTTTTGACTGAGCCAAATGGTTTCATCCCGCACCACCGCATTGACAGTAACATCCTGCTCTGCCGATTGATAAATTAAAAATTGCATTTGTTGACTCATACTTCACCAACTTGAGTTAAATAATTATCAATCTTTCCCTATTCTAAAGCAGTCAAATTCAATCACTTTACCCCTCGAATTCGGTGGAATTAAGACGCCTTTCCAATGATGTCTCTTGATTATCGTTATTCGGCGGTTCTGCCGCTACGACGCCCTCAATCATCCCCACCACGGCCGTATTTAACAGAAGCGACTGGGCATTTCCAGAAGTAATGACAGGTCTACCAGTTTGCTCCTCAATGTTTTTTCTCGCATTGCCCGCAATGCTACCTCCTTGCTTGGCAACCATTTTATTCGCAGTTAGCCCTCGTGGATGCTGCACCTTAACCAGTTCTGTCGTAGTTGCTTCTGCCAACATATTCAATGCCAGTTCCAACGTACTCATGTTGTCCCGAAGATTTTCTTTCTTCAGGCCTTTCAAGTTCTTGTACTGGCGCGTACTCATACCTGACCACGCTTTCGTCACTTCGTCGGTCAGAATGGCATAATCCTTGTTTTCTTGAACACCATGTTCCTTCCACGCATCAGTCAATTCTTTTCGTGCACGGATAGTTTGCAGACGCTGATTAATCCATTCCGCAGGATAACCTTTCTGTGCATAGGTCGCCAAGGCTCGCTCAATGGTCAATTCAGGATCAATAATTTCTTCAATCCGTTCACGCCCCACCTGAGCCAACCACATCTTAAAGGGCTCTGCTTTTTTGGAAGGGATGGTCTGAATAATACGAAGAAGTTGTTCGGTTGTGGCAACGTCAGTAAGGCGACGTTTACCATCAGAGGCTTTCATTTTCAATTGCTTACAATTTGTAAGCAGTTCGTTTGCACCCTCATCTTTAAGTCTTTTCTTCAATACTGCCCAGTACGTGCTTGCGCTGCGAGCAGTTTTTTGTTCAGTCAATGCAGACACGACATCAACAACGGAAAAATACCATTCTTCATTTGCTTCATCCCAAGCGGTGCGGATGGCCTGGTCTTCAAATGTTTGTAATTTATCATTCTCTAACATGGCAACACCTCTCCTTACTCACACAACAAGGTTTCCAGTTCCTTCATCCCTTCAGCAATCTGTGCATCCAAGCGTTTGAGGTCGGCGAGGATTTCGGTAGTGGGAGGATATTCCACCGCGACGTAGGCAGTCTTCTTGTATTTATTGATACTGAGGTCGTAACCATTGTCCACAATCTCTTGTTTCGGCACGAAAAAGCTCTGGTCGGTACGTTCGCGCGTGACTTCGGCATCCAAATGCTTAAAGCGGGCAATGAGGTCGGGGATGTCATTTTGCTTAATGGGTGAGCGCTTGTCATCCAAACTAAAGCCATCGGCCTTCATGTCATAGAACCACACATTGTCGGTGCCACCAGCATCGGTGCGCGTGAAGATGAGAATCGCCGTAGAAACGCCTGCATAGGGCTTGAAGACACCCGAAGGCATGGAAATCACCGCACGGAGATGTTGGCGCTCGACGAGTTCTTTACGCAGGGCTTGGTGGGCCTTAGAACTACCAAAAAGCACGCCGTCAGGCACAATCGAGGCACAGCGTCCACCGAGGGTGAGCATCTTGGTAAAGAGCGTCACAAAGAGGAGTTCGGTCTTCGTAGAGGGGCAGAGCGCGAGGAGGTCTTTACTCACGTTTTCCTTAAAGAGGCTACCCTTAAAGGGCGGATTAGCCATAATCAAAGAGTAGCAGTCGCGCTCTTCATTATCGGTAGAAAGGGAGTCTTGATACTTGATATTCGGCTCTTCCACACCATGCAGCATCATATTCATCGCACCAATGCGCAGCATGGATTGGTCGGTATCATACCCCGAGAAGAGTCCCGTCTTGTAGTGTGCCATCGCATCGCGCTTCATCAATTCAGACGCGTAATGCTTAGAAATGTAAGCCGAGCACTCCTGTAAAAAGCCCGCACTGCCCATGGCTGGGTCCAGAATCTTATCCTTAAGCGTTGGCTCCATCAACTGCACCATCATCGCGATAAGGTGGCGCGGTGTGCGGAATTGACCGTTTTCACCCGAGGCTGCAATCTTGCTCAAAAGATACTCATACACATCGCCCATCAGGTCTTTGTCATTCATATCCAGCGCATCAATGCCATCAACCACCTTCGCGAGCACATTGGGCGTGGGAATCAAAAAGACCGTATCCTTCATGTAACGACTAAACGCCGTGTCCTTCCCCTGCCCAATCGTGCGGATGAAAGGAAAGACATACATACGGATATTTTCAAGCATCACCCCTGGTTCAAAATTGTGGAAGACATGCCACCGCAGATTGCGATACTCCGTCTCAATGCGTGGCTGTTCACTAATCACACACACACCATCCCCAAAGACCTTCGTGGATAATTCCACTCCCAAGAGAGCCGCATTCGCCTCAGCCTTCAACTGATTGTCATCCAGCAACTTCATGAACATCAAATACGTAATCTGTTCCAACACCGTAATCGGACTTGAAATGCCACCTGCCCACAATGTATCCCAAATGGCATCCACCTTATTCCGCAATTCACCAGTAATCATTACTTGTCCTTACTTTCTAAAATCTTCACGCACGCTACACGCGCGGTGTTATGCTATTGTAGCAAATTTTCATTCGCTGTGCTCATGAGGGTTGAAAGTTCGTGGCTTCGCCACGGTTTTCAAGGGCGAGCAGTAATCGTGGGGCGCTGAAGCGCCATCGCGCCGCGATTAGCTGCTGCCCGCATCGCGTGGCTGGCGGAAAACCACATGCAGTCCTGCGGCGAAGCCGCGAACACCGAACCCAAAACCCCGAAACATGGCAAAGCCAATCTCTTCTCTCTACACACACTAAAAGTGTAGCAAACCGGAGCCAAGTAGTCAACTCTACCGACCCAGGTAAGCGAAAATTTTGCGATAAGCAAGCGAAATTTCCGCTTGAAAATCGCTGACTTTGGTCACCCAATTTCGCTGATATTGCGCACCAATTTCGCTGATATTGCGCACCAATTTCGCTGATATTGCTCACCAATT
>JAEIGA010005075.1_pt1 | contig 20211 bp, 13 predicted proteins | sample 9270691 | NCBI WGS metagenome assembly JAEIGA01 (sample SAMN17057246, study PRJNA624740) | gut metagenome | biome: biome; isolation source: fecal sample | host: Bos grunniens | place: China: Xizang | collected 2019 | reverse complement strand
CCATAGCTTATTCCGCAATACTCGTTTTTGCCGAAAATATTATTGAAATACGGCAATTGCGGGCTTGTTTCGGGCATTATGTCAGAGGGTAATTCTCTCCATACATATTGAGCGTCACTTACAAATATCTGTTTAGGAAAGCTTCGCTCTACCTTTATGAGCCCCACATATTCTACTCCGTAGGATTCGCAGCCATATGACGCGATACCGCCCTCAACAGTGTCATATCTTACCAATTTGTGGCAGTCGCATTCCTCTGTGGGTTCTGTTCCTTTGACAAAATATCCTTCCTCTATACGATTTCCCCGTGGGTCCTTCTTGCAGGCTTCGGTAGCAATTTTTCCCGAATCGCAGCAATACTCGGCACTTATTATCTTGTCCGATTGTAAGAACTCCTTTTTTATAGGTGAGCTTATATATTTTGCGTGTAGCTTGGTCATTATCTCATCCCAAATCTCAACGCACACGCCGCTTGATTCTCCCGAAAGGCTTTTAGGATATTCGTAGCCGTACCATACTCCACCGATAAAGTACGGTGTGTATCCTATAAACCATCTGTCATAATTGCTTTGAGTGGTTCCAGTCTTCCCCGCGCACTCTATTTTTTCCTTCAGCGTAACCTTGCTTGCCGTACCGTTTTTTACAACGTTTTCCAGCATTTTTGTCATTACGACAGAATTTTCCTCACTTATAACAGCCTTTCCCTTATATTCATTCTCCAAAATCACGTTTCCGTTAGCGTCTGTTATTCTGTAATAGCTTCTGTAATTGTTGTACACACCTCTGTTGGGAAAAATCGAATATGCCGCTGTTATATCCCTCAGAGATGCGCCGTAATTGAACTGACCCAAGGCGAGCGCCGCGTAGTCGCAGTCGCTTATAACCGACCCATCTTCAAGAGTTTTGCTTTCTATAAGACCGCCAATGTTAAGCTCATCCCTCAAAAAGCGAAAGGACTTGGTAAGACCTAATTTTTCAAGCACCTTTACCGTAACCGTGTTCACAGAATGCTCGATTGCATAGTTGATATTGGTAAGTCCTCGATAGACTCCGTTGGCGTTTTTAGGCCACGCCACAGGCTCTACTATTTTCCCTTTTGTTTCATCAAGATTATAATTACCGAAATTTACGGGAACATCGTCATATACGCTCGCCCAATTTATCAGCCCCTCCTCAAGGGCGGGGGCATATACCGATAAAGGCTTTATTACAGAGCCCGCGGGACGTACTGTTTCGGTGGCAAAATTCTGAAGTCTGTTTGCCTTTTTTTCTCCCACCGCTCCCGCTACCGCCAATATATCGCCGCTGTATGGGTCGATTATTATCATTGACGATTGCGGTCCTTCGCTTCCGTTCCAATAGAAATTTCCCGTATCGCTGTAATAATCCTCAAGTGTACCTTGTATATCCACATCCATAGCCGTATATATCTTTAGTCCTCCCGTGTATATCAAAAGGCTTGCCATGGAGCGGCTATATCCCTTTTGGCTGACCAAATCGTTTATTACGTCGTTTATTACCATGTCAACATACCACATATTTATCCCGCTGTCACTGTCACTGCCTGCGGTCAGCGTTATATCCTCACTGTATGCTTGTCTGTATCGAGCCTCATCTATATAGCCTTGCTCATACATCTGTGTAAGTATCAGCTGACGTCTTTTTTTGTTGTTCTGGGGATTTCTTACGGGGTCGTAGTAGGATGGGTTATTGGTTATGGCGGCAATTGCCGCGCATTCACAAAGCGAGAGCTGGTCTATATCCTTGGAAAAATAATATTCGCTTGCCGCTCCTACTCCGTAGCATCCGTTTGAGAGATTTATGATATTCAGGTAGCTTTGCAGTATCTCCTCCTTGCTCATTTTTGTTTCAAGGTCAAGTGCCCACAGTATTTCCTGTATTTTTCGCTCAAAGGAATATTCGTCCTTTTCGGTCACGTTTTTTATTAGCTGCTGAGTTATGGTAGAGCCTCCGAATTCGTCACGAAAGCTGAAAAAATAATTAAAGCTTGCCCCAAGCGTCCTTTTCCAGTCCACGCCTCGGTGAGAAAAGAACCTTTTATCCTCAATACTCACAAAGGCATATATAAGCTCCTCGGGTAATTCCTCATACTTTATGGGCTTACTTCTGAAGCCTCCGTAAAGCTCTTGTCCTTGGAGCAGCGTTGCATCCCCTGCTACTCTTTTTTCGTCGCTCTCGTAATAGTAAATTTGTGAAGCGGTGTTCCCGCTTAAAACATTAAATAAGCTTTCGTCAATATCCTTCTCCATTTTTGCAGATATATAGATGGAAAGCGACAGACCGAAGACCAATACAGCAGTGGTAACAAAAATTAAAGCTATTATGCCAAATCTAAGTAATTTCTTCTTCATACGGGCTCCAAGTTTTTTGTAATTATTTTACCCAAAAAAAGAAATATATACCGCATTCGGTTAATTTTTTGGCGCAAAAAAGGCTTGCCTTAGCAAGCCTTTTAAATTTTTATTTTGGCACAACGTTTTCCTTTCCCAACAAGGAAATTAATTCGTTATAAAGGTATTCACTCAATTCTACGCCCTTGTCGTAATTTGAATAAGCCGACGCGGAGGTGTCGTAGAAGATCACCTTTACGTTTCCTTCAAAAATATCCACAAGGTTTTTCGCTTTGAGAAACTCTGTGCATTTCATATCGGGAACTCTCAGATAAAGCTTTGATGCGGAACCTGAAAGCTTATGAGCGTTTTGCACCTTGGATGGCTCGTTATTATTGCGCTTTTCCTCAGCCCTGCCACGCAGAACAGCTTTGTCATATTCGGAGTTTTCTATAAGCTCGAACACCTTAGATACAAGCAGCTTGGGGTCTTCATCCTCCCTCAGGGATATGTTTCCCTCGACGCAGACGGCGCTGTCCTCTTTGATAATTTCCGAATATCGCTGAAATTGAGAGGAAAAAGCTATACACTCAATCTCTCCGTATTTATCCTCAAGGGAGAAGAATGCCATCTTGTCGTTTTTGCGTGTAGTCTTTACGGTAACCGAGGTGACTATTCCCACAATTCGGGCACTCTCCTTATCAACAAGCGACTCCGCATCGTGCAGCTCTGAAATTTTTCTTGTATCCAAGGATTCGGTATGCTTAGAGTAGCTGTCAAGAAGATTTCCCGAGAAGCACATTCCCGCCACCTCTTTTTCCATCTTAAGCTTTTCCTTGGCGCTGCGCTCGGGAAGGTCGGGATATTTGAACTTAGGAGATATATTCTGCGCCGCGGGGACAAAGGAGAACATATCAAGCTGTCCAGAAAGATTATTTCTGTTCTTTTGCTGTTCGGTATCTATAAGGCTCTCGTAAGAGGCTAAAAGCTGACTTCTGTAAACTCCAAAGCTATCAAATGAGCCTACCTTTATAAGCGATTCTACCATTCGCTTGTTAAGGTCATACTGTGACATTCTTGATATGAAATCCTCAAAATCACTGAACGCTCCGCCGATCTTGCGCTCCTCCAGAATGTTCTCGACAAATTGCTTTCCCACATTTTTAAGAGCTAAAAGTCCAAAAACTATATTTCCTTCATGGGGGTGGAACAAAAGTCTGCTCTCATTTATGTCGGGGGCAAGAACCTTGATCTTATGTTTTGAGCATTCGCCTACGTATTCGGCAAGCTTGGTCATATTGCCGAGCACCGATGTTATCAGTGCCGCCATATATTCACAAGGGTAGTGGGTCTTAAGATACGCTGTTCGGTAGGATATGAGAGCGTATGCCGCCGCATGACTCTTGTTAAACGCATAATTGGCAAAGGAAGCCATATCGTCAAAAAGCTTCTCGGCGACCGCTCTTTCTACTCCGTTATTTATGGCGCCGTTAAGGAAGTTATCCTTTTCCGCCTTAAGCGTATCACCCTTTTTCTTTGATATTGAACGTCTTACCACATCCGCGTGTCCGTAGGTATAGCCCGCTATAACGCGGAATATGCTCATTACCTGCTCCTGATACACTATGCATCCGTAGGTGGAGCTGAGTATCGGCTCAAGCAAAGGGTGCGCATATTTTACCTTGTCGGTATTATGACGCGCCTCTATATACTGCGGAATAGAATCCATAGGACCCGGACGGTACAGAGCAATTGCGGCTATAATATCCTCAAAGCGCTCGGGAGCAAGCTCGGTAAGCATTTGCCTCATTCCTCCCGATTCAAGCTGGAAAACTCCCAAGGTATTTCCCGCTGAAAGCGAGCGGTAGGTAGCCTTATCATCAAGGGGAATGCTCTTTATATCAAAATCGGGTATCCGTTCACGTACAGTCTTGCAAGCATCGTCGATTATTGTAAGATATCTTAAGGCAAGAAAATCAAATTTCAACAGTCCAAGCAAAGCAACGGTATCCATATCAAACTGCGTGACTATTGCTTCGTTACTAACCGCAAGGGGCACGTAATCTGTTATAGGTCTGTCGCTTACAACAAGACCTGCGGCGTGAACTGTGACATTTCTCGGCATTCCCTCAAGCTCGAGCGCCGTGTCTATAAGCTTTTTAACCTGTGAAGAGCCTTCGTAAAGCTCCTTCATATCCTTTGAGGCAAGCGCCTCGGTAAGCGTTATCGAGGGGTCCTTGGGTATAGCCTTGGCTACCACGTCAACGTCGGCATAGGACATTCCCATAACTCTTCCCACGTCACGCACCGCCGCCTTTGCCCCAAGGGTACCGAATGCGATTATTTGGGATACGTGGTCCTCGCCGTACTTATCGTACATATACTTTATGACCTCGTCACGGCGATTGTAGCAAAAGTCCACGTCGATATCGGGCATACTTACCCTCTCGGGATTGAGAAATCTCTCAAAGAGCAAATCAAATTTTATAGGGTCTATATCGGTTATACCTATAAGAAAAGCAACAAGGCTTCCCGCACCCGAGCCTCTTCCCGGCCCTACTGGTATATTATTTTTGTGAGCAAAGGATACGTAATCGCATACAATAAGGAAGTAGTCGGAATACCCCATACTGTCTATAACGCCAAGCTCGTATTCTATTCTTTCTCGGTAAAGCTTCTCTTTGCCCTCATAGTTAAGCGTTCCATCGGCAATACGCGAGTCAATGCCCCTCTCGGTAAGAATTCTTAAATATTCTCCCGCACTCATTCCTTGAGGCGTTGGGTATTTGGGCAGCTTATAGCCCTCAAAATCGAAATCAAGGTTACATCTCTCGGCTATCTTAACAGTATTTTCAATAGCCCCATCATATCTGCCGAAGAGCATTCTCATCTCCTCGGTGGTCTTATAATAAAACTCATCGGTCTCAAAGCCAACGGGTCTTCCGTCAAGTATGGAGCTGTTGGTCTGTATGCACATCAAGACCGCCTGAGTTTCGGCGTTTTCCCGTCTGAGATAATGGCAGTCATTGGTAGCCACCAAGGGCAGACCGCACTCCTCGGCAAGTCTTACAAGGTCGGGCAATATCTGACTTTGCTCATTGAGTCCGTGGTCCTGAAGCTCTATGAAAAAGTTATCCTTACCAAATATCCGAGCAAACTCCAAGGCACTGCTTTTTGCCGCCTCATATTCTCCTTTAAGCAATAGAGAGGGGATTTTTCCCGCAAGACAGGCAGAAAGCGCAATAAGCCCCTCGGAATGTGAGCGTAAAAGCTCCATATCTATTCTGGGCTTGGAGTAAAAGCCCTCGGTAAAGCCCTTTGATACCATATACATAAGATTGCGGTAGCCTATCTCATTCTGGCACAACAGCACAAGATGGTTATATTTAGCCGCGCTTCGAGTGGCGTTTTTATCAAATCTCGTACCCGAAGCAACGTACACCTCGCAGCCTATAATGGGCTTTATTCCCTGCTTCTTACACTCTCTGTAAAAGCTTATAACTCCGTACATAACGCCGTGGTCGGTAATTGCCACAGCGCTATGACCGCACTCCTTCGCACGAACAGGAATATCCTTTATACGGCAAGAGCCGTCAAGAAGACTGTATTCGCTGTGCAGATGCAAATGTACAAAATCAGACATTCCCATTCTCCTTTCTTAAGCTTTAATCATTTTTGTTGTTTTTTGTATCCTTTCGGAACGCAATGAAAATTCCGATACCTAAAGCACCCAGCACCACTATAATACCCATTGCAATGGCGGTCTGTCCTATATCTGCCGTTTCGGTACTCTGCTCGGATATGTTTTTTACTTTGTTACGCTCGTTGTGAATAAGCTCTTCGAGCTTTTCTTCCTCATATTCTTGGCTGTGACCACTTATTCCGTGTAACCAAAGCGTGGAATTTGAAGCCTCTCCGTGTATTCGCCGTACGGAAATTCTCATATTCTTAAGAAGCTTGAAATCTCGGTTGCTTGAAAAATCAAGCACCACCTGATTTTTTTCGTTGCCGGTTATGACATAAAAGGACTCAAGTCTGATGTCCGAATCCTCAAGCATGAAGGATATCTCATACAGTGAGTCTTCACTTGCATCGGCTACCAGAATTTCAAAGCTGAGAAAGGGTGTAAACTCTATGTTTTCATAATACTCGTATTCATACATTATCTCGGCAGATGTACCGTCCGACGTGGCAAGCTCTGCCTTCAGAGCTTTTTTCTCTGAGCTTGCATAATCTATTTTCAGATTTGTACAGCCTATACCCTTATACCAGCCGTCTATGGATGCTGAATCGTAAAAGCCAAAATAGTCAAAGCTTCCCTTGCAATCCTCGGGAAGACTCGGTATTGCCGATATTGAAAGTATCTGCTTTCCACTGCTTACCGCGGGAGCTTCTCCCCCTACAACCTCACTCCAGGAGTCTTTGCCAAAATATTTAAGCAGACTGTCGGTTATCTCCTTGCCCTGTGGAGTATCTATGTACTTTATAAGACGGAATATATCCTTAAGTCCACCCTCTCCGTATGCGGAAAGGTCTATCACAAAGGAGCTCACCGCGCTATCTTTAAGCAGTGAATAGTAAGAGTAGACATAAGCCGCCGTTAAGGCATTTCCGCTAAGTGACAGCGTAGGACACCACACGAACATAATATCCTTTGGTACGCTCTTGTACTTGCTCGACAAATCGTTCAGAAAATCAAGAAATTCCCTATGTGCTCCCGCGCAAAGCTTTGCGGAAGTCTCTGCGGCTTCCGTATCTATTCCGCCTTCGATCGTTTCATTGGATATCCCCAAGGGTACCGCATCGGTCTCTACAAAAACAGAGCAGTTTATTCCCGACTCAAAGCTATCCTCAAAATAAGACATAATGTTTTCCATGAGCCCTTTTAGGGCATAGCTCCTTCCCTCTTCTCCCACAAATGAAGGATCGGGGCTGAAATTCTCACCCGTAAAGGGCAGAACAACCTCAAAGGACGGATCGATGCTTCTGGCGGAATTAGCCACTACCATAGCATAAAACGCACACTTTTGCGCGTATTTTTCAACGTCTGTCTCATTGCTGTAATTATTGATGCCATAGCTATCCCAGCCCTTGCCTACAACTATACCGCATATATTGCCGCCGCGTGTGCTATTGTATCTCGCTGTCAAAAACTCGGTTGCGGCGTTGATAAGCCTTAGTGTGTCAGTGTCGTAAACATCGGGCAGATAACAGTCAGCTCCCTCTGTTTCTTCTACCGCGAAGGTTCCGTTGCTTTTCAGAAGAAATTGCAGATATACCTTAGCTCCCGACACGGAAAGTGAATTTACCTTGGCATCCAAACGGTCTATGTAATTCTTCGCGAAGAAAAATTGCTCATCATCCACCTGATGTATATATCCCACGGAAATATCGGTGAACAGCTCGTCCAGATATACGGGGAGGATAGCCGTCCCCGCATTCAACTCCGAATATTGAGCCGTGGGAGAACCCATAATGCCCTTGAAGCCACTGCCAGCGCCTGTATCATCCTTTATATATGCTACTTCGGGATACTGCGCCTCGGTGCCCAAAGTAAGCTCTCCCTCGGCAGAACGCAAAAATATAGCGTACCGTGAAAATCTGTCCAGTGTATTCTTCAGGTCGAAGGTAAAGCCAAAGCGTATAGATGCGTCCGTTTCGGCGAGTATCTCGGAATTTGGATCGCGAGCCACATCATACTCAGAAGCCCCCGGAGGAATAGCATATATAACAAGCTTTGATTCCTTATGCTTCGCAAACGCTTCATAATGCATGGTTCCCTCAACGGTTATCTTTTTGTCCTGAGCATTGTATCCGCATGAAAAACGGAGAGCTTCCTCAAATATTTCGGCAGCCTCTTTGTCGGCAGTGGTATCCTGAGCAAAAACGTGCAGGGAGGAGGAACAAAGACAGAATAATATTAAGATAGACGTAAGTGCGCTGACAATTCTTTTTATCACTCTATTTCCCCCTTTAAGCAAAAATATACAGATATATTATACCACAGTTTCTTATGAAATGGAATAGTTTTTTTCAAATTCCCTACGCTAAATAAATATGTTGACACAAGGACGCTTTTGTGGTAATATTATTATACAAGAAAACGCAAATGGAGGAACAACGTATGAAGAAAATATATATATTGCTCTCGCGTACCGATACTGTTCCCGCCAGAGTTATAAGAAAATTCGCAAGGGGCGAGTTTTCTCACGTTTCCGTATCTCTTCTTCCTCGCACAGACCGTTTTTACAGCTATGCCAGAAGGCATATAAACAATCCTATGTTTGCCGGATTTATATCGGAAAATATTCACACAAAGGTATTTGCAAGATATCCCGATGCTCACTGCGCGGTGCTCTCTCTCTCGGTCACGGACGAGGGCTACGAAAGAGCTAAAAAGCTTATCCGTTACTTCAGAGCGCACCGAAAGGAAGCTACCTACAATTTTATCGGCGCCGCCACCATAAAGCTTGGATTGAGCCTGAAGAGAAAATACAAATTCACCTGTTCTCAATTTGCCGCCTTCCTTCTCCATTATACAGGAGACGTGACGCTTCCCAAGGACCCGTACCTTATGCTTCCGAATGATTTTATGGACATTGAGGGCGCTACCGTTATTTACGACGGTAAGCTTAAGGATTGCTTGATAAACGAAAAATAACCGCCCGAATTTTATTGTTTTTTATAAAAAGCTATTGACTTTTACATCTCTGATATGTTATAATATTGCTCGTGTTAGCCGGTGTGATGGAATTGGCAGACGTGCTGGACTCAAAATCCAGTGGTAGCGATACCGTGTCGGTTCGACCCCGACCACCGGCACCAAAAGCCGAACGCATTTGTCTTTGGATGAATGCGTTCTTTTTTGTAAAAATGTTGAAAAAATTCTTCAAAAGCTATTGACAAAAGATATTCTATATGGTATACTTGTAAAGCGTTTTGCTTTACACCTTATTTTGTGCTTTGAAAGGTCGGGCTATGTTTGAAAAAAATTTAAACATCGGATATCTGCTCGATTTTTACGGCGAGCTTCTTCCCGAGCGAAAACGCTCGGTAATGGATATGTATTATAATGAGGATCTATCACTTGCCGAGATAGCCGCCGAGATAGGAATTTCCCGCCAAGGAGTAAGGGATATCATAAAAAAATCAGAGGATGAATTGCTATTCTATGAAAACAAGCTTGGACTTGCCGCTCGTCTTAAGAACGTTGAGGGCTGCGCTTCCAAGCTTCGCGAGATTGCTTCTCTGCACCCTCTTCCCGATGAACTCTCACAAAAAATATCAGAGCTATTGGGCATTGTAAAGCTTTAATTTCCAAATTAAAAGAAAGAAGGTGACGTATGTTTCAGAGTTTAAGCGAAAAGTTGGAAAATGCATTTCGTAAATTCAAAAACAAAGGAAAGCTCACCGAGTCAGATATAAAGGCAGGTATGCGAGAGATAAAGCTCGCTTTGCTTGAAGCCGACGTAAACTTTAAGGTCGTTAAGGATTTTATCAACAGCGTTTCCGAGCGCGCAGTGGGAACTGAGGTTTTGGAATCACTGCTCCCCGCTCAACAAATAGTAAAAATAGTAAACGAGGAGCTCACCAATATTATGGGAGGCTCACAATCCAAGCTGGTCATATCCTCAAAACCGCCTACGGTGGTTATGATGGTAGGTCTTCAGGGTGCTGGTAAAACCACACATGCGGGCAAGCTTGCGGGTCTTTACAAAAAACAGGGAAAAAATCCTCTTTTGGTTGCCTGCGATATATACCGCCCCGCCGCTATTAAGCAATTGCAGATAGTTGGTGAAAAGCTTGGCATCCCCGTATTCGCTATGGGAGATAAGGTTTCCCCCGTAAAAATAGCCGAGGAGGGCTTGAAGTTTGCCAATCAAAAGGGCTATGATATGGTATTTATAGATACCGCGGGACGCTTGCATATTGACGAGGAGCTGATGCAAGAGCTTCAGGATATAAAGGCAAAGGTATCTCCTACCGAGATATTGCTTACCGTTGACGCAATGATAGGTCAGGATGCGGTAAACGTAGCAAAGACCTTTAACGAGCTTCTTGATATCACTGGCGTGATACTAACTAAGCTTGACGGTGACACACTAGGCGGCGCCGCTCTCTCGGTCCGTCAGGTAACAGGAAAGCCTATAAAGTTTATAGGTATCGGCGAAAAGCTTGACGCCATAGAGCCCTTCCACCCAGACAGAATGGCTTCAAGAATTCTGGGTATGGGCGACGTTCTTTCGCTTATCGAAAAAGCAGAACAGGCTTTCGATGAGAAAAAGGCTATGGAGCTTGAAAAAAAGATACGCGAGTCCACCTTTACCCTTGACGATTTTCTTGAGCAATTTTCTCAGATAAAGGGTATGGGAAATCTGGACCAGCTGATGGGTATGATGCCCGGAGTTAAGCCGGGGGCTCTTAAGGACGCGAAAATAGACGAGAAGGCTTTAGCGAGAAATGAAGCCATAATTAAGTCTATGACCAGAAAAGAGCGTGAAAAGCCCGATATCCTCAATGCATCACGCAAAAAGCGCATTGCCCAAGGCAGCGGAACTACCGTTGAGGAAGTTAATAAGCTTCTTAAGCAATTTGAACAAACAAGAGCTTTAATGAAGCAATTTTCCAACCCGAAGCAGATGGCAAGGTTTGGAAAGAAAAAGATGAAAATTCCGTTTTAAATAAACAAACTACGGATTTTTATATATCAAACATAAATTTTATTTTTGGAGGACACTAAAAATGGCAGTAAAAATGAGACTTACAAGAACAGGCGCTAAGAAGGCTCCCACATACCGCGTTATCATTGCTGATAGCCGCTCTCCCAGAGACGGTCGTTTCATCGATGAGATCGGTTTCTTCAATCCCCGTACGGATGAGGTGAAGATCAACGCTGAAAAGGCTCAGACTTGGCTCAAGAATGGCGCTCAGCCCACCGATACAGTTCGCGCTCTTCTTAAGAAAGCCAACATAGTTGACTAATCTCTGAGGGTGACACCTGATGACGAATTTAAAGGAAACCTTAAGCAATATAGCAAAAGCCATAGTTGATTCTCCCGAAGAGGTCGTCGTTAGCGAGACCGTTGAGGGCAAGAAGGTAAATTTGGTTTTGAGTGTTGCAGAAGACGATATGGGCATGGTCATCGGCAAGCACGGCAAAATTGCTAAGGCTATTCGCACTGTAATGAGAGCTGCTGCGAATGCCGACGGCATGGATGTCAATGTTGAGATCAGATAAGCATTTGATTGCACACAAAAGGAGAACCGTATCTAAACGGTTCCCTTTTGCTTTTTAAAAAATTATGGATGATTTTATCAGTATAGAAAAAAAGCGAATTTGCGTACAGCTATCAAGCAGGATACTTGATCTTATATCGCTCATTAATGATTATATGCACCTTTTTGAGGTAAAGGATTTTTATACTTTTTCTTCGAAAAATGAACGAAATGCCTCGTATAAAAATGAGTACCGCAAATTTATTATAAATTCTACCGAACCAATAGAACGCATAAGTGTGTCCGTTGCAGAAATATCTTCTCTGCTTGTAATGGCAGACAGGGATATGGACAGCGCCGCGTCTGAGCGTTTTAAGGATATTTTTGAGAGTTATCTGCTTTTCGAATCCGCCTTTGCCAATTACAAAAAAGAAACCGAGCATATGCTCTCCATAGAAAATATCTCGGTATCATCTTTGCTTGACGGCGCAAAAAAAATAAAGCTACATATTGAAAACTTATTGGACAAGGTAAAAAATACCGAAGCTTAGCTCATTGCTTCGGTATTTTCTTTTTTACCATATTCAAATACAAATTTTGCGTTTTCTCTGCCATAGCTTGAGCATTAAGCTCAGTACTGTATCTGGATTTACTTGCATCCGACATGCGCTCGTATTCGCCCGTATCAAATATAGCTTCTATCTTCCGCGCAAGGTCCTTAAAATCCCCAGCCCCGTAAATATATCCGTTTACGTTATCCTTTACCATATAGGTATTTCCGCCGTAATCACTTACCACCGAGGGTATTCCAATGCTCATTCCCTCCGACAAGGCAAGAGAGGACGTTTCAGTACCTATGGAGCAGTTGACGTTAACGTGGGTCAGATTCATAAAGGGAGAAACGTCATTAACAAATCCCACGAAAAAGACCTTTCTTTCGAGCCCAAGCTTCTTAGAAAGCGTTTCAAGCTCTTCTCTGAGACTTCCATTGCCCAAAACAAAAAATTTATATTTTTCGCTTTTCTCACACAGCTTTTTTGCCGCATACAGAAAGCATCTGTGGTCCTTACACGCTTCAAGTCTTGCGCATATAGTAATTACGCGGTCGTTTGGGCTTATTTCATACTGCCCTCTTAAAAAATCCCGCTCGTCTTCGGACGTTACTCTCAAAGGCTCTGCTCCATTTATGATAACGTGTATCATTTTGGGAGAGATACCCATTTTTTCAAGATTATCCTTCGCCGAATGTGCTACGGCTATAATGCCGTCGTTTAAATACTCGGTAACTTTTTTTATCGCAATCCTTATCGCCTTGCTGTCATATATTTTGCTCACAGGATATACGCAATGACGGGTATACAGCTTTACCCTAACACCCGAAATTTTTGCCGCGACTCTTGCCGCCAAGCATCCATGTGAATTCACTATGTGGGGAGAAATTCTCAAAAAAATCCTTTTATACGCTAAAAATCCACCAATATCCCACGATTTATCAAAACATCCGTTGACAGTTATCACCTTGATTCCTATCTCTTTAAACCGTTTCTCAAGCAAGCTTCCTTTTGGCATCACTACGGTAGTATCGAATATACTTCTATCCGTATGCTTAAGTCTATTAACAAGAAGTATCCCTGCGCCGCCTATATTGGTATCACTTATTGCCTCTACTACTTTTATTTTCATATACCCACTCCTTTTTGATATTTTACCCCAAAAGGAAGCAAAATACACACCGATTGCTCGGTGTGTATTTTCGGTTATTATTTTCTTTTAAGCTTTCCAACGACCCTTCCGCAGCAGACGGTTTCGACGTAGTCGTGAAGCAGAATGTCACCGTACTCGGAATTAAGCGATATCAGGCGGTCTCCGCCGTATTTTTTGAAATATCCGTTTCCGTCAAGAACAAATATACCAAGCTCTCCGATTTCCACGCTGTCGGTATATTCCACCAAAAGTATATCGCCGTCGTGATATTTGGGCTCCATACTGTTTCCGCTTATACGCAGAGCAAAATCAGTAAAGGCGGTCTTTTCATTATCAGGTATACTTATCTCCTCGGCTCTTGAATCATCAAGGTACACACCGGGTCCCGCAGATACGGGGAGATCGTAAAGAAGAACCTTCTTACGCGAGAAATCCGAAGCCGACACCTTGGAAGAAGGCATTTGAAGTATGGTGGCACTCTTTCCGTTCTGCTTCTGCGCTTCTTTTCTCTTTGCGGAGGGCTTTTCGGCGATCACGCCTACTCGCTCCAACTCCTTTTGTGCGACCATAGCCAACAGCTCTCTTCCGTGGGTATCAAGCTGACGGTAATCCTCAACAAAGGATATCTCCTCAGCGGAGAGCGTGTAATTATTAGTGTTTTCGGGTGTTCCGCTTACAATATAATCCAAGGAACAACCCAGAGCGGAGGCTATCAGCACCATATTTGAAAGCTTAGGCGAGTCGCTTATTCCCGCCATTATCTTGCTCAGAGTTCCCAAAGGAATACCCGTAAGCTCAGATAGCCTTTCATTGGTTATCTTTCTTTCGCTTTTTATTTTCTTAATTCTTGCTATATAATCCATAATCGCCGCTCCTTATTCCGTTTCTGGAATAATTATAACATATTTTTTTCAATATGTAAATAGTTTTTGAAAATATTTTTCTTTTTTGGACTGTTTTTTTATTGGTTTCTTTATTGTAAAAAAAAGCGTTATAGGTAAATTACACAAGGTTTGACTCCATATATTGTGCAAATAACCAAAACTTAAAATCTTGTATCTTTTTTCATTGATTTTATAAGAAAAAAATGTTATAATATATTATGTATATTACCGACTTGTCGGCACATAAGTTCTAATACCCAGGAGGTTAACACATAGTTATGAAAAGGTCCATAGCTCTTTTACTTTGCCTTTTAATGCTTCTTTTCGCGTTTGTAGGCTGCAGCAATGAGGAGAAAGATGAGGATTTGGGTGCGTACATAAAGATGTATCTCACAGACCCCGTATACAACTTCGACCCTGCGTATGCTTACGATAACGAATCGGCGCTCAGGATCGTCAGCCTTTTATATGACAATCTTTTCATTATCAACGACGACGGAAAGGTTGAAAAATCACTTGTAAAAAGCTACAAAATTGACAAAAAAGAAAACACAATGCTTCTCAAGCTTCGCAATGATACCTCTTGGTCAGACGGCGTTGCTGTTACGGCAAATGACGTAGTTTTTGCTTGGCAGCGTATTCTTGACTCCTCAAAATCCTTCGCAGCGGCTGTGCTCCTTTACGACATAAAGAACGCAAGAGCTTGCAAGGAGGGTCAGGTTCCTTCCATTGACGACGTAGGCGTTGAGGCTCTTAATGAGTCCGAAATAAGAATAACCTTTGAGGAAGACGTTGACTACGACAACTTTATACGCAATCTCGCAAGCTATGCTCTGGTTCCTCTCCGTTCTGACATACTTACTCGTACGACGGTAGAGTATGACTGGGCAAAGAGTGCTACGGCTATGGTTGCCAGCGGTCCCTTCCGTCTGAGAACCGTATCCTATGAGGCAGAGGACGCGGGAATAATCCTTGAAAGAAACGCTTACTACCGCAGAGACTTTATGAAGGATAAGGTTGACAAGTCCGTCAGACCTTACAGATTGATGATCGATTACACCATGACCGACGAGGATATTTTGAACGCGTACAACAACGGCGAGATATTCTTCATAGGTGATATTCCCCTTTCTCTCCGCTCCAAGTATACTCTTGAGCAGTGGAAAAAGGAAATGAAGGCAGAAGTAAACGATGCCCTCAGTACTCATTCTTATCTCTTTAATGAAAACGCTATCATCAATAACGGCGGCGAAGGAGAAAAGCTCTTTGCTAACAAAGAGGTTCGCAATGCTCTTTCTCTTGCCATCGACAGAACCGCAATTGCCAACACTGTGGTGTTTGCCGAGGCGGCAAACGGTTTGGTTCCCAACGGAGTTTTTGACTCTACCTCCAAGAAGGACACCTTCAGAGAAAAAGATTCGGATGGATTGGTTCTTTCCGCAAATCTCGAAGCAGCTCAGAAGAAGCTTACCGATGCAGGTATTGTTGCAAGCAAATATAGCTTCGCTATTTCCGTATCCGCATATGATGATGTTCACATAAAGATAGCGCAAGAGGTCCAGAAGGCTTGGAGCGCTCTTGGCTTTAAGGTTACTGTCAATGCGATAGACGTTGTCGATAACAAGGACACCGTTGTTAGTACAGGTGCTGTTATCTCGGGTGTCAAGGACGACATCTTTATGGAAAATCTGTACGCAGGTAAGTACGAGGTTGCCGCTATTGATTACACTGCTCTTTCGGTAGACGCATTCTCGGTGCTCGCGCCCTTTGCTAAAGGATACACGGGCAGTGCAAGCGTACTTCCCAACTCCACCGACTTTAACGTAGCAATTCACGCAAGCGGATACAACAATACCGCTTACGACGATAAGATAGCGGCAGCGTATGCCGAAAAGGATATCAAGAAGCGTGCCGTAATTCTCCACGAGGCAGAAGAGCTTCTTATGGCTGATATGCCTATAATACCTATCGTATTTAATAAGTCTGTAACCCTCAAGAGCAAGGACCTTTCCAAGGTAGACTTCAGTTATTACCAGACTCCCATCCTTAAGGACGCAAAGCTTAGAAAATACAAAGACCACATTCCCGAAGAGGAAAATAATAAATAATAAATAATAAATAAAAATAAGAACTCGTTACCACGGTAACGAGTTCTTATTTTTGATTTTTATTATCCATCTGTGCCTTGTGCTTTTTTCCTATCCTTATAGCCGCTCCATAAGCCCCGCGGGTAATGGTGTCGCTTCCGAATTTGTTTCTGATATCGTCCATCGCCTTATCCGCCGCTCTTGCCTTCTCTTTTTTATTATCCTCAAAAAGAGACATTTGGGCTTCCTCATCACAAGTCACGTTAGTCAAGGAAATACCTAAAAGTCTAAGCGGGGTTCGCTTGTCCCACAGCTCATTAAACAGTTGCTTGCAGAGCGTGAACACCTCGGCAGTTATATCCGTGGCTTCCGCAAGTCTGCGCTGATGTGAGCGATCTCGAAAGTCGTTTCCTCTTATGGTGACACCTACGCAATAAGCTCTTGCTCCGTCTGCCCTCATTCGGGCAGTTGTAGTGTCTGCCAACGCAAGCAAAATTCTATAAGCATCCTCTGTATTCGTAACGTCATTTTCAAGCGTAGTGGAATTACTGTATCCTTTGGCTTTTTCGGGAGCATCGGTAACCTGACTGTTATCTATTCCGTTGGCAAATAAATGAAGCTGTTCTCCAAGCTTTGTGCCTACCAATGCCTTGAGAATCTGCACGTCAAGCCTTGCCAAGTCCCCTACAGTCTTAATGCATACCCGTTCAAGCTTATCGGCGGTAGAAGCTCCCACTGTAAAAAGTTCTCTTACAGGAAGCTTCCAAAGCTTTTCCTCTATTTCGTAGTCATAAAGAGTGTGAACCTTATCGGGCTTTTCAAAATCACTTGCCATTTTTGCCAACAGCTTGTTTGAGCCTATGCCGATATTAACGGTAAAGCCGAGCTTTTCTTTTATATTTTCACGTATTCTGTTTGCCAACGCTACAGGGTCAGGGTATATCCTTTCGGTTCCGCTCATATCAAGAAAGCATTCATCAATGGAATACTTCTCTACAACAGGAGCATATTGGCGACATAGGTCCATAAATGCCTGCGAGCAGTTCTCATATAATCTGAAATCAGGCTTTGCCAAATAAAGCGTCGGACATTTCCGAAGAGCCAAGGCTACGGGCTCACCCGTTTTTATCCCGTATCTTTTAGCGGGTATAGATTTTGCCAATATGACGCCCGTTCTTTTATCTCTGTCTCCGCCAATGGCGGAGGGGATAAGCCTTATATCCTCCTCCCCTTGCCGGACTCTTTTAGCGGCTTCCCACGATAAAAACGCACTGTTTACGTCAACGTGAAAAATCAAGCGCTTCACACTATCTCTCCTAATTTTATTTTGTAAGCATCCATACCGCCATCTTGCTCTCTTCGGAGAAGGTCTTTCCTGCGGAAGCATAATCGGTCACCGTCATTTTTGTGCCGTCTGTAAGCGGTATATCAAGCTTAAGAATAGCCTTATAAGCTATATCCTTATCACATTTTGTTGTTTTGACGTATCCGTCGACACCGATAGCTACCTCAATCGGGTCATCTACGCTGTATCCCAGTCGGTTCTCCTGCGCAAGCATCACGGGTCCCCTGCGAAGAGCTATGTGACTATGAGCAATAGGATCCTCCTCGTCATAGGTAGGTATCATATAGTTATGTCCCCATATAACCTTGTTCATAAGCACCTGATTGCCGTAAGGTATGGGATATATGGGCTCTGTTCTCATATCAAGTGTAAGCTCCAATACGTCATCAGACCAATCCTTTGTAACAGTTATGTATCCGTCACAGGTCTCGATCTCCTTGCCGTTAAGTACCGCCACGGTATTCTTGCTCCAGTAAGGATTTCTTATGCGAAGCTCAAAGCACTCTACCTTTTCGGTCTTTACCCTTATATTTACCTTCCCGCACTTAGGATATTCGGTATTTATGCAAACTACCACGTTATTATTGCAGGGAGTTTTTGCTTCGACAGCTCCGTTAACGAACAAGTTAAGTACTATTCCGCCCTCAAAATTAAGCAGCTGCATCTGCGGAACAAGACCAATTCCCGCCGCACCGATACAAGCGCAGCATCCGTAATAGTGGTTGTCGGACATAATCTTTAATCCGCCTATTCCGTTTCCTCTGGTTCCCGCAGTCAAAGGGCTATAGCTGTCAAAGGGTAAGGGCTCTGCCGCCCAGTCGGGGTGGTCGTTCATTATCATAGGCTCAATTACCTTATCGGTATTTATTGCTCCAAGATATGCGTTATAGAAGGATGTTTCGAAGGCATCTACGTATTTGGGCTCTCCCGTAAGCAGGTGAACCCTGTAAAGGAATTTCATAAGCGTAACGGTAACGCAGGTTTCCTGAGCGATCTTTCCGTTATTTGTGTTTGCCTGTCTTACTGTGGAGTGGTCAAAGAGCTCGTGAGTACAACCGCAGGAGCCTATAACCGTAAAATCGCTTTCAAGAATTTTGTTTGCAAAATTTACGATTGAGATCTTATACTTCTCTATACCCGTTATCTTATAGAATTCAAGAAGTCCCTCAAAGCAGGATGTCATTTCATATGCCTTGGTTACAGGGTACTGATACGGATAAAGCTTATCCTCATATGCAAGGTCAAATATATTAACTACATCTGTTCCGCCGCAATTAACTATGTATTCGGCAAAGTCAAAGTACTTTTGTTCTCCCGTGAGATTATATAGTCTTACGATAGGCTCAAGCACAGAGGAGGAATTAAGTCCTCTCCAGTGTCTTGTTGCCATGGTTACTGCCATTTTCCCTTCACCGTCACCTATTTTCTCCATAATACAGTCTACTTGCTTACACATAGAAGCTATTATTTCTTTTTTGAATTCTTCATCTGTGCATATCTCAAGAAAATACTGCATTCCAAGCAGAACGTATTTTCTACTCCACATATCCCAGCCATCAAACTCGTGATTTCTTCCGTAGCTACTTATTCTTCCGTCCTCATCAGCGCTTTCCATCATATCCTTTACGGTCTGTGTCAACACGCTGTAAAGCTCAGAATTCTTCGTATAGGCGTAAACAAGGCTGGCGCCCCTCATCATCTTGCCCCAATACTCCCCGCGCCATCCCGCATCATAATCGGCATCCTCACGGAACTGCTGAACAAAGCGTCTCCATAGCTCGGGGGTCAAAAGCTGAAAATCTTCTATAAATTCAAAGAAATCATGCACAAAGCCGTTATATTTAATTTCATTCAGCTTATTCTGATATAATTTTTCTCTGCTTACCATTATCCAAATCTCCTCTTATAGTATTACAAAAAACGAGGTCGCTTCCGCAACCTCGTTGATTTGTATAATTAGTGAAGCACGCAACGCTCTGTATCCTTGTCAAAGATATGGAATCTGGACATATCAACAGCAACCTTGATCTTATCGCCAGCTCTGGATTGCGAACGTGAAGAAACACGTGCGATAAGGGATGTAGGCTCATTCTCGGGATCTCCCACCTTGAGGTAGAGATAGATCTCAGCACCCATAAGCTCGGTAACGTCAACGTTAACCTCAAAGGAGTACTGGGGATTAGCTTCAACAGCAGCCTCAACGTCAGAAAGTGCCTCAGGACGAAGTCCAACAACGACCTCCTGTCCAATGTAATCAGCAAGCTCGGGAGCATTTGCCTTATCTTCGGGAAGCTTGAGCGATACTTCCTGGAATTCGAAGTAAACACCGTCATCCTTCTTAACGAGATTTCCGTTAATGAAGTTCATCTGAGGTGTTCCGATGAAGCCTGCAACAAAAATATTGCAAGGATAATCATAAAGAACCTGAGGTGTATCAACCTGCTGAATAAGACCGTCCTTCATAACAACGATTCTGGTAGCCATGGTCATAGCCTCTACCTGGTCGTGAGTTACGTATACGAAGGTGGTACCAACACGCTTATGAAGCTTTGTAAGCTCTGTTCTCATGGCTGCACGAAGCTTTGCGTCAAGGTTGGAAAGAGGCTCGTCAAGCAAGAATACCT
>JAEIGA010005074.1_pt1 | contig 20213 bp, 19 predicted proteins | sample 9270691 | NCBI WGS metagenome assembly JAEIGA01 (sample SAMN17057246, study PRJNA624740) | gut metagenome | biome: biome; isolation source: fecal sample | host: Bos grunniens | place: China: Xizang | collected 2019 | reverse complement strand
GGGAGTAAGCATAAGATTAAATATATTGATGCCTCTTATTCCTTGGAAATTGACCACATAGCGCATTTCGTCAAAGGTCATGCCAAAGCCAAAAACACCGTTGGTTTCCGTGATGGCGCGGTTACTGCCTATCTGAGATGCGGCAGAGGAAGCATACCTTGGGAAGAAGCGGTTTTCGCAGTAGATGTTATCGTAAAGGTACTTCTTTTCGCCACGGAAAATCTGACGCCAGATTACATCTATACCGGGCACATCAAAGCAGCGCATTGCACGCATAATATTGAAGTTTCCGCCCTGAACGGAGCCGTGGGGCTTGTGGTCTATATCCAGGTGGCCTAAAAATGCCATACCATTTTTGTTACACCAATCCTTGCATGGCATCATAAAGTTGTCGCAGAAAAGGTGGGAGCACATATCGTACCAGTTTATTACAGCCATACGGGATTTTTCGTCCTGTGGAAGTTTATGACCTGCAAGATAAGGAAGGTAAGGTCTTATGGAATAACCGTTTTCGCTTTCAAACTTTTCCTCAAGGTCGGGTCTGTAGGGAATGGGTCTTGGAAGTGTAGGCTCATCGGCAAATACCGCTTTGATATGAGTACCGAAATCTGCACCTATATGTTTTTTGTATTCCTCGTGAGTAACCTTTATGAAATACTCTGTAACTTCCTTTCTGGAAACATCGGGAAAATCGCTGTGCCCCTGCCACTCATACAGACTCCCTTTGGAGTAGTACATGGTAACCTCGGTATCCTGTTGAAAAATGTAGCCATCTTCCACCACACCGCCCCATCGGGTAAAGGCGATTTCATCTCTTGTTGCTTTGTAGGCTTCGCCTGTCACATACACCTTTGTTTCCCATGCAAGGCACTTTCTGGCATACTCGGGGTGGTCTGCAAGAACCTTTCCGCAGGCACCGCCGGAGGGCCATCCGCCCTCATCATAGAGCCAGAGCTGAATGCCAAGCTCCTTTGCCTTTTTTACTGCATAGGCATAGTGTTTCATGTAGTCCTCACCGAGATACTCCGTATAGAGGGTGGTAGGAATACCGCAAGGACTGAAGTTGCAGGGCTGAGGAAGAACATAGAGAGTTTTTACACCCATTCGCTTAAATTCTTCAAGACCTGCATCTGTTTTTTCAATGCTTAAACCGCTGTTCCACAGCCATGAAAATACCGGAGTACAATCCACGGGGACATCCTTAAGCTTTTTAGCGGAAAACTCATCTTCATAATCGAAGAAAACAAATTTGTCGGTTTTGTTCATTGTGCTCACTCCTATCTGTCCTGAATTACCCTGAAAATAATTCGCATTATATTTTCGTGTCCCGGATAAAAATCCAGACGGTTGTATATTCTGTTTACATTCCACACCCTTTCCGCCATGGTAGTTACACACTCCACAACGCGGGTTATTTCCGATTCGTAGTTACCCTCCCAGGCACAAAGCATGGAGCCGAGCATATTGTCGGTGGGTTGTATTGTTATGGGGTTAAGGGTTGCTTTGGAGCTGTCAAAAACATTCTGCCAGTTGTACACATTCCAATCGTATATTTCATCTATAGCCCAGGCTCTGAATTTCGGATGTGAACCGGGAACTATGTAGAGAGGTTTCCAGGAAGCATTTATTATCTTGAAACCTGCCGAAAGAAGCTCGTCGGGAGTCTGATAGGAAGCATCCCAGGACACCACAATGGTTTCTTTTGGTATTCTGTCTGTACCGCTTTTGGGGAATCCCTCCCACACCATTGGAGTTTTGCCAAGAGATATTATGTATTCAGTAAGACGGGCAATATAGTCGCAGTAAAGCTCTTTAACATCGGCTATGCCCTTTTCCTTCATATATTTACGGCATATACTGCAGTTATCCCACCGCTTGAAGTTGGCTTCGTCACCGCCTATGTGAATATAGGGAGAATTTGGAAACATATTGGCAATTTCTTTGATAAGCGCCTTGTTTGCCTCAAAAGCTACTTCGCTTCCTGCACAAATGAGAGTATCGTCTACACATTCAAATTTTTCGATTTCCACTCCCATATCATCTTTGTCGGAGAATACCTCGGGATAAGCTTGGTTAAATCGTTTGGCGTGACCGGGACCCTCATACTCGGGTATGATGACAATTCCTCTGTCTTTGGCATATTTATTAAGAATATCTATCTGCTCAAAGCTATAACATTCACCTTCCGAAGAAAGCTTTGGAAAAGCTTTTGAAGGCAAGGTATATCTCTGAGTATCGGCAAAATGAAGCTGGAGATACTTTATTTTTGACACAAAGCACACATCCACATATTTAAGCAATTTGTCAAAGGTGTGCCACTCTCTGGCAAGGTCTATCATAAGGGCTCTGTGCTCTTTGTCGGCGTAGTCCTCTATATGTAATCTTGCTATAGTTCCGTCACTATAGGGAAGCTGCAGCACAGATGCAAGAGCATACAATATGCCCTCATTGTCGGATGCATAGACACACACCTTGTCATCGGTTTCAATTCTGTAGCTACCCTTTGCCAAGGATGAATCTTCGTACAGTTCAATGCCGCCTTCCCCAACGCCGAGGGTTATGCCGTGAGCCTTTTTGTACATATCTTTGAAAACATCAACATATGCATCCCATACGGGCACAAATGAATACACCGAAGACTTAATTTTTACACCGTCTTCATCTTTGATTTTATACACTTTTGGAGTTGGTACGGGTCTTGACATATCCATCTTCCTTTACAAACTGTATTGACAACATTGTACCAACAATGGTATATTAAGCATAGTGGTGATTTTAATCTAATATAGGGGTGTTCTTAATATGGATTCCATAAAAAGCATTTTGTCTGATATGAACAAGGATTTTCATATTATGACAGATAATTCAACCAAGGCGCCAAGGCACGCCCACTGGTTTCTGGAATTTGGATATGTGGCAAAAGGGAGTGCAAATCACATATGGAATGATGTGAGCAGTGTTATAAACGAAGGTGATTTTTTTATAATAGGCTCTCACTCTTTTCACTCCTATATGGCACTTACAAAAGATTTTGAAATGATAAATATAATGTTCAACCCCGTGTTTTTTGACGAATCACTGGCGGGGTCGCAAACTTTCTTTGAAGTGTTGGAAAGCAAGGTTTTTGACTTTGACATAAATCTTTTCTCCATAAAGCCCATACCCTTTACCTACAACGACAAAGACAAAAGCATAAAAAAAATCATAATGGAAATTTTGGAGGAATACCAAAACAAAGAGACCGGACATATGAAGGTAATCCGTGCAAAATTCATAGAGATAATAATAAAAGCCTTAAGACCTTATTACACAGATACACCCCAATCGGAAGGATATATATCCGACACCATTTCCAACGTTATTGAGCATATAAACAGAAACTACATGAACAATGTTACACTGGAGGAAATATGCTCTTTGGCAAACTACTCTGTACCACATATGAGCAAAAAATTCAAGCAGACCTTCGGCATATCCTTTACAGAATATCTTATGCAACTAAGAATAACCGCAAGCAAGAGATTTCTGGCAAACACAGGAAAAACCATAGACGAAATAATGAACAAAGTTGGCTATCAAGACAAAAAGTCCTTTTACTCCGCCTTCAGAAAAATAACCGGCACCACACCGGATGCCTACAGACGAAATAAAAAGACTTTATAAATTTAAAAATTCAACGCCCAATACGCCATAAGTGCACTTCCGAAAGGAAGTGCATTTTTGTCGAAGCGAACTTCGGGATGATGCAAGGGATAATTGTAACCATCCGCCTTTGAACCTGCCACAAGGCTAACCATAACCGCGGGGATTTTTTGACTTACATAGGCAAAGTCCTCCGAGCCTGCTCCCTTTTCTGCCGAGGGAAGATTGGAAGCATCCAGTATCATATCACTTTCGAAAAGCTCTTTGGCAAGACTGAGGGTTCTTTCTCTTACCCCGGCATCATTAACAAGAGGCGGACACTCTGCCCTAAAAGTGAGCCTTCCATGGGCTCGAAATCCTTGGCATATGTTGTGGGAGATACAGGTGAGGCGTTCTTTTATAAACTCCATGGTTTTGCCGCTAAAAGAGCGAAAGGTTCCCCCTATAACAGCCTTGGAGGCTATGGCGTTGGATGCCTTACCGCTGTGAAAAGAGCCCACTGTAATTACAGCTCGTTCTTCCCGGGAAATTTCCTTGGAAACTATATTGTCAATGGCGGTTACAACATGTGCCCCTGCAATTATGGGGTCTATGCCGTGGCTGGGCTGTGAACCGTGGCAACCCTTGCCAAGTATATCCACATCAAAATACACGGCTGCAGGAGCTATGGTTCCCGATTCAGGAAACACCACTGTTCCACAGGGCAAATCCACACCGGTGGCAACATGGAGCATAAAGGCGGCTCTTGGCACAGGGTTTTCCAGAACACCGCAGGCTATCATATCCTTGGCACCTTCAAGAATTTCTTCTGCAGGCTGAAACATAAGCTTTATGGTGTTTGTAAGCTTATGCTCCATCTTCTTAATCAGCGATGCCGCCCCAAGAAGCATAGCCGTGTGCATATGGTGTCCGCATCCGTGAAAAGCACCCTTTCCGTCAAGGTCAATGGCATCCATATCCGCCCGAAGGAGCAAGCACTTTGAGCCTTTGCCTATGGTAGCCGTAACTCCGCATTTACCGCAATCAAAAGCCTCAATACCCATTTCTTCCAGCCGCTTCTTCACATAGGCTTTTGTTTTGGTAAGCTTAAATCCGCACTCGGGGTTTTCATAAAGAAAATTGCAGTCGGCAAAAAGTGATTCTTTTTCAATTAATTCTAAAAAATTGTTCATTTCATCATCTCACAAATTATATTATGATATAAAAAAACCACACTATCAGAAGATAGTGTGGCTCAAAAAAATTTTTTTAACCCATATATTTTTTCATTAGTTTTATGGAGTTTACACACTCCTCGTAATCCCAGCTGCAGCAATGGTTAAACATCCAGTTCTTTTTGTCTCTATAGCTCGGAAACTTTATAGTTTTGAGCTCGCAGCCGATACAATTCTTCTTCTCGTATAAAAAGAACGGACATATGGCATAAAGCGGCATCCTGCTCCCCCTAACTAAGTTGATACTTCTGGACGTACTGACCGTAGCTTAAGCCTGCTTCACGGCTTAAGATTGCCACCTGTTCTATGGTGAGCGACGGCCCTTTGGCTGAGGTTTTCTTCCTTTTTATTAATCTGCCGTTGGCGTAAAGGCGGCACTCCTTGGAGCAATATTTCTTTCTGCGCATGGACAAAAATGTTTCGCCGCACCAGGCGCAGAAAAACTCACGCAAAGTGTTCTTTTGAGCTGTCTGATTGTTGGCTTTGCGACGACATTTTGCAGAACAGTATTTCTTGGCATTTTTGTCTGTCACAAATTCCTTGCCGCAAACAGGGCAAATGAGTGTTCTTTTCATTATGTATATCCTTTCTGTATATTATAAAACATGTCTTACAAACTACCGGGGATGCAGTTTGATGCTCGGCAATGTGCCGAGGTTTACCATCTGCAGTATTTACTCTTTTCATGCGAAAGAAATCTGTTAAAGAAAACGCATATAAAACTTTTTAAAAAAAGTATTATACTATTAAATTTTCAAATAAATTATATAAGTTTTTCCACCACGCTGGCTGCCCACATAATGATTACAGGGACAAATAACTTAAATATTGTAACAATGTCTGCAAATCTGATTGTTTTCTTCATAATTCTTCTGCATAACAGAACATATTATTCTATTATGCGACCTCCTTTCAATGCATGTTATTTTTTACAACCTTTGTTTCGTGTTTTCGATATCGACACATTTATATTACAGCAAAAAGTTGTCGATGTCAACACATTTTGCAAAAATATTTGAATTTTTTAAAATTTTTTTAATTTTTTTGAAAAATAGGTTGCTTTTTAGACACATGCATGTTATGATAAATGTGTCGACAAAATAAATTTTTATTTTATTTTTTTGTGTTTATGTCGACAACACTATAACAGAAAGGATTGGTGTTTAATGTCGGAGCTTGGCGACAGAATAAAAAATTTGCGTAAGGAAAGACACCTTACTCAGTCTGAACTTATGGATATATTAAGAAACAAATATGATATGAAAACCGATCGTGTAATGATCAGTAAATGGGAAACGGGTTTTCAGACTCCTCATATTGATACTTTAAAAATACTTGCGGAGGTTTTGGAGGTTTCTGCAGATTTTCTACTGACAGGTGTCGAAAACATTCATCCGGAATTTTCCGAGGAATCCACCATACCTGTGAAGAAAATACGAATGCTTGGCTCTATTGCCTGCGGTACCCCTATTTTCTGTAACGAAGAATACGAATATGTGCTTGCCACCGGTAACAACGCAAATGCGGACTTCTGCCTTACCGCAAGAGGCGACAGTATGATAAATGCCCGCATTGCCGATGGTGACATAGTGTTTATCAAGCAACAAAGCACCGTGGAAAACGGCGAAATAGCCGCTGTGGTAATAGGTGATGAAGCCACCTTGAAGCGTGTATACAAAACCAACGATGGTCTTATGCTTGTGGCAGAAAACCCCGCATACCAGCCCATGTACTTTTCAGGTGACGAGCTTAGCCAGACTTATGTGCTTGGCAAAGCAATAGGCTTCCAGAGCATGAACCTTAACTGATAAATTGCCCCTAAAAGTTGACATTATTTTTTTAAAGTGATATACTATGTACACGGTAGTTGAGAAGACAAATTCAGCTCCGTGTATTTTTTTGCCAAAATAAAAGCAGTTGCGTTAGCATCCGAACCCGTTTTGGGTACGTGTTTTTACGCCACTGCATTGTTAAAATACTCGCAAATGCGTCAGCATTAGCTCCGTTTTTGCCTCGCATTGTCGCAAAAACACAGCACCGAAAATTCTTTGAACCAAAACAAGATAAAATAGATTGTTTTTCAAGGCGGCAGATCGCAGGAATACTGACGTATTTCAAGACCGACAACGTTGAAAAACGGCTATTTTACTTGATTTTGGCGAGTTCGGATACTGACGCAACTGCTTAAGGAGGAAACATGCAAAATACAAAAGAAAACAAAATGGGTACCATGCCCGAAAACAGGCTTTTGCTTTCCATGTCCATACCCATAATGATATCCATGCTTATTCAGGCTCTGTACAACATAGTGGACAGTATCTATGTAGCCATGATAAGCGAAAACGCCCTTACTGCGGTTTCGCTGGCATTCCCTTTTCAGAATCTTATGATAGCGGTGGCTACCGGAACAGGCGTCGGTGTTAACGCTCTTCTTTCCAGAAGTCTTGGTGCAAAGAAATTTGACACTGTTAACAAAACCGCCAATGTGTCTGTTTTTCTTGCAGTTATGTCCGGTGCTTTGTTTGCTGTTCTGGGGCTTTTTACAGCCGGGAAGTTCTTTTCCATACAGATAGACGATGCAAACATAATAGAGCTTGGCACAGACTATCTTAACATTGTTTCCGTAGTTTCTGTGGGCTTGTTCGGCCAGATATGCTTTGAGAGACTTTTGCAGGCCACAGGAAAAACAATATATTCTATGTTTACCCAGGGACTTGGTGCAATAGTAAACATCATCCTTGACCCCATAATGATTTTTGGTATGGGACCAATACCTGCCATGGGCATTGAGGGTGCTGCCTATGCAACTGTTATTGCTCAGCTTATAGCTGCACTTACCGGACTTTTGTTCAACATCAAAGTAAACAAAGAGATAAAGATAAATATCAGGGAGATGCGCCCCATAGCACCTATTATGAAAAAAATATACTCGGTAGGTGTGCCTTCCATACTGATGGGCTCCATAGGATCCATAATGACATTCTCCATGAACATTATTCTGGAAAACATAACAAAGCTTGCAGTAACAGTATTTGGTGTATACTTCAAGATTCAGAGCTTCATCTTTATGCCTGTATTTGGTCTTAACAACGGTCTTGTGCCCATACTTGCCTACAACATAGGTGCCAAAAAATTTGACCGTGTCAGAAAGACCAGAAGACTTGGAACCATATATGCCACAGGCATGATGGTGGTGGGATTTTTGCTGTTTCAGATTTTCCCCGAAACCCTTCTTGGCATGTTTAACGCATCGAAGGAAATGCTTGAAATAGGCGTGCCCGCTTTAAGAAACATAAGCTATCACTTCCTCCCGGCAGGCTTCTCCATAGCATGCATATCCATGTTCCAGGGAGCAAGCAAAGGTATGTATTCCCTTTATGTTTCTGTTTCCAGACAGCTTGTGGTGCTTGTTCCGGTTGCGGCATTGCTTTCCCTTACAGGTAATTTAAATCTTGTGTGGCTTGCTTTCCCCATAGCGGAATTTGCCTCTGTTGTAATGTGTGCATTTCTTATGAAAAAGGTTAACAAACAGCTTCAGTTATAACAGTATATATCGCCCAAAACACAACAATATCCCCAAGGCACAACGCCTTGGGGATATATTAATTTAACCGTATTTTTAATTTTTGTTACTTTCTACGTATCTTTTTACTTTTCTTGTGGTGGTCTTTTCAAACTCGGTATTTCGCACAGTAACCTTGCGTATGTACTTGTATACAGGGTTGCGTTTATTAATTGCATCCACCGCTTCCTGCATAAGCTCCCCTACCTTTGCCTCATCGGCATCCGGGAAGTCCTCTCCTATTTTATCCATATCGGGAACAAGTACCGCACAGATCTCTGTTTCGTCGGCAATGTTATCCACATCGGAGCCGTAAACCAAGGATTCAAGCACATAGTCATTGGCATTTAAGAAGGCCTCAAGCTCTTCCGGGAATATGTTTTTGCCGTTTTTGGTTACAATAACACTCTTTTTTCTGCCGGTAATGTACACATAGCCGTCCTTGTCCATATAGCCAAGATCACCGGTACGGAACCAACCATCCTTCATAACCAAAGCGGTTTCCTCGGGATTGTTGTAGTAACCAAGCATTATGTTGTCACCTTTGTAAAGGATTTCTCCGATGCCGTCTTCACCGGGATTGTCTATACAGATTTCCGAACCGGGAACGGCAATGCCTGCAGAACCGGGACGAAGCTCATCAAGACGGGTGAGCGACACTATGGGAGCACATTCGGTGATGCCATAGCCCTCTATGAGATTGATGCCAAAATCGTTAAAGGCAACAGCAACCTCGGGAGAAATGGCTGCAGCACCGCTTACCGTGATGCGAAGCTTGCCGCCTAAGTTTTCGTGAATGGAGCTGAATACCTTTCGTCTTAAGTCTATGCCGATTTTGCGTAAAAGACGGGTGAGCTTAACACCAAATGCCATCTTCTTTTCGAGGCCGTCTTTCTTTGCCTTGGTCATTATTCTCTTGTACATGGTTTCAAAAAGCTGAGGAACACCCAACACAATGGTAGCCCCGGACTCTTTGAGGTTCTTTGCAACCTTGGTGAGCCCATCGGCATAGGCAACCGTACAACCACGATATACGGGAGTAAGGAAACCACAGGTGCATTCGTAGGTGTGGTGTATGGGAAGCACCGAAAGGAAGGTATCCTCAGGGCCTATGTACACCATAGAGCACATTGCCATAACCACAGTGACAAGATTTCTGTGGCTGAGCATTACGCCCTTTGACATTGCAGTGGTGCCCGATGTAAAGAGAAGCACCTTCATATCGTCGGGGTTAACCACATAGTCCATAAATCTACCGTCTCCTGTTTTGGCAAGCTCTCTGCCCTTTTCCAGAAGAAGATTATAGGAAAGCTCTTCGCCGTTATCCTCGGAAGCATCCATATTTATTGCAAACCTGACAGAGGGTGCTTTTTCTTTGATGTAAGCCGCACTATCTGCCTTTTTGAGAAGTTCGGCCGAATAAACAACTGCCTCGGCTCCCGATACATTCAAAAGATTTATAATATCATCAATATTTAATTCCTTGTCTATGGGAACAACCACGGTATCTCCATTTACTGCCGCCATGTAGGTGGTGCTCCAGGCGTAGCGATTGTGAGACACAATGGCTACCTTTGCTCCGTCCTTAAGACCCATATCCGCAAAGGCAAGACCCAACGCGTTTACATCGTCACCATATTGCTTAAAGCTGACAGGCTCATAATTTTTGCCTGTGGGCTTATGCAAAAATGCAGTTTCGTTGGTGTATAGCTCCACACTTCCGTAAAGAAGCTCTTTTACGGTGCTTATTTTCCTTACTTCTACAAGCGGAACCTTCTTTTTCATAACGATGTTCTCCTTTCATAAGCTGTCAAAAACCGGCAAGATTATCCCTGTGTGGGAAAACTTGCCGGTTTAAAAAATCACAACCTATTATTTAACAACGATATTTACAAGTCTTCCCTTAACAACAATAACCTTAACAATTTCCTTACCTTCGGTAAATGCCTTTACCTTGTCATCGGAAACAGCCAGAGCTTTGATGTCGTCATCGGTAAGCGATGCGCCAACAACTATCTTGCCCTTGATTTTGCCGTTTACCTGAACTACAAGTTCAATTTCGTCTTTAACCAAAGCACTTTCGTCATATTTAACCCAGGGCTGGTTGTGAATGCTGCCTTCACCGCCGAGAATCTGCCAGAGCTCTTCGGTAACGTGAGGAATGAATGGAGCAAGCATGGTTACGGTATCCTTTACACATTCTGAAAGGAGTGCGTTATTTGTGCCCTTGTATGCGTACATAGCGTTTACAAGCTCCATGATACCGCTTATAGCCGTATTGAAGTTGAAACGAACAGAAATGTCGTCTGTGCCCTTCTTCTTGGTGGAGTTAAGAACAAATCTGAGTTCCTTGTCTTCGGAAGTGAGAGCAGCCTTGTCATAGGTAGAGTTAATATCTATCTTGTCAAGGTTATCTGTTACAAATCTGAATACTCTGTTTATAAATCTGTAAGAGCCTTCTACAGCTGTGTCACTCCATTCAAGGTCTCTTTCGGGAGGAGCTGCAAAGAGGATGAAGAGTCTTGCAGTATCTGCACCATACTTGGAGATGATTTCCTCGGGGCTTACTACATTGCCCAAGGATTTACTCATCTTGGTGCCGTCCTTAAGTACCATACCCTGAGTAAGGAGGTTGTCAAAGGGCTCATCCACAGGCACAAGACCCATTTTGTGAAGTGCCTTTGTGAAGAATCTTGCATAGAGAAGGTGGAGAATTGCGTGTTCTACACCGCCTATATACTGGTCTACACCCATCCAATACTTAAGTGCATCAAAGTTGAAGGGTTCGTTTTCGTTTTTGGGGTCGCAATATCTTAAGAAATACCAGGAAGAGCATACAAAAGTATCCATGGTATCGGTTTCTCTTGTACCCATCTTGCCACACTTGGGGCAAGGAGCGTTTACAAAGGTTTTGCTTGTGGTAAGAGGTGATTTGCCCTGACCTGTAAATTCTACATCTTCGGGAAGCATTACGGGGAGTTCGCTTTCGGGAACACCTACAGCACCGCAATCTTCACAGTAGATAACAGGGATGGGAGCACCCCAATAACGCTGACGGGATATGAGCCAGTCTCTTAAGCGGAAGTTAACCTTGCTTTCGCCTATGCCCTTTTCATCCATAAAATCTATAATCTTCTGGAGAGCTTCACGATTGCCCATGCCGTTAAATTCGCCGGAGTTAACCATGATGCCTTCTGCTTCAAAGGAAGCTTCCATGGTGTTGCCGTCAATGTCACTGCCATCGGGAGTGATAACTACCTTTATGGGAAGGTTGTATTTCTTTGCAAAGTCAAAGTCTCTCTGGTCGTGAGCAGGAACTGCCATTACCACGCCTGTACCGTAATCGGTGAGAACATAGTTTGCAAGGAAAAGGGGAATCTTGTCACCGGTGATGGGGTTAATCATATATCTTCCGGTAAATACACCCTCTTTTTCTGCTTCGGAGCTTGTTCTTTCTATTTCGTTTAAGAACTGCATCTTGTGGATAAATGCCTTACATTCTTCTTCGGTTTCGCTGCCTTCAATAAGTTTTGCAACAACAGGATGCTCGGGAGCTATAACCATGTAAGTAACACCGAAGATTGTATCGGGTCTTGTGGTGTACACTGTGAGGCTTTCGTCGGTTCCGTCTATTTTGAAAGAAACCTCTGCACCACGGCTCTTGCCTATCCAGTTTGCCTGCATGGTCTTAACCTTGTCGGGCCAGCCCTTGAGCTTGTCAAGATCCTGAAGAAGCTCATCTGCATATTCGGTAATCTTGAAGAACCACTGTTCAAGGTCTTTTTTACCCACTTCGGATTTACATCTTTCGCACTTGCCGTTAACAACCTGCTCGTTTGCAAGAACTGTCTGACAAGAAGGACACCAGTTTACATAGGATTTCTTCTTGTAGGCAAGATCGTTGTTGAAGAACTTTAAGAAAAGCTGCTGAGTAAACTTGTAGTAGTCGGGCTTACATGTGGCAACTTCTCTGTCCCAATCGTAGCTTATGCCTAAGTTTTTGAGCTGGTCACGCATGTTGTCTATGTTGGAATATGTCCAATCCTTGGGGTTTGCACCGTTTTTAATTGCGGCATTTTCCGCAGGAAGACCAAAGGAGTCCCAACCCATGGGGTGGAGAACATTAAAGCCCTGCATCTTCTTGAATCTGGCAACTACGTCACCTATGGAGTAGTTACGCACGTGACCCATATGGAGATTACCCGAAGGATAAGGGAACATCTCTAAAGTATAGTACTTGGGTTTGTCTGAGATTTCTGTTTTAAAAGCTTTGTCTGCTTCCCATTTGTCCTGCCATTTCTTTTCTATGGCTGAAAAATCGTAATTCATATTTATTACATCCCTTTCAGAGTTTTTTATGAAATAAATTCGCTTATATCTACTGATTCGGCATCTGCCCAAAGATTTTCTATACCGTAGAACTCTCTGGATTCTTCGTTGAATATGTGTACAATTACATCACCGTAATCCATAAGCATCCACTGATTTGACTCCTCGGCACCGGCATTGTGCACAAGCACTTCCTGCTCTTTGAGCTTTTCCTCTACTTCATCAAATATGGCACGCATCTGGGGAAAGGATGTGCCGTGACAAATAACAAAATAGTCTGCCAGGGTGGTAAGCTCCCTTATATCCAACACTTTGATGTTGTATGCCTTTTTATCATCTGCGCTTTTAACCGCTGTTTTAAGCAATTGTAATGAATCCATATGTCAATCTCCTTTTTGATTTTTGCCAAGAATGATGGTTATATCGCTGCCCTCTGCCTTCTTTGTGTTGCAAACGTAAGTCTTAAGCCCCACGATTTTTGCAATATCCGAAGCATTGGAATCTCTGGACACCGAAACAACAGTTGTGTCTTCATAGCTGATGTTCTTTGCCGAAGTAACCTTCATAACGTTGTATCCGTATTTCTTCAGCTCTTCTTTTATGGTTATAACATCTGCACTTCCGCCGGAAGCATCAATAATGTCTACACTGGTAAAACGATTGAATATGGAATTTGAAGGTTTGGACTTACCTGTAGACACATACACTCCGTTGCCAATAATGTTTGTCTTTATGTCCAGAATACTTACTTCCTCCACAACCGAGGGAGTAAAGTGTTTTTCTATTATTTCCGCATTTGCGTCGTAATCGGGAACCACATAAGATATGTTGTTGATATATCGGGGTTCATTTACAAGCTGATGAGTGTTTATTTTATCGCGTTCTATGGACAAAACATAGGGAGCATATGTAAGCATTTCGTCAAAGGAAAAATCGGTCTTTACAATCTTCGAAAAATCCTCAACCATGTCATCTATCTTGCCCACGTTGGCAACCTGGAAAATCTCATCGATGGTAGCCTGAATAAAGTCACTCTGAACCTTCATTCTGTCAAGGTCACCATTGGGATAGCCACGGAAACGTACAAGCTGTTCCGCCTTGTCGCCATCCAGGTGTTGCTGACCTTCCTTAAGATGAATGTGCAAATCCTGGGTGGGATCGTCATAGTCCATATTCTGAGGAACGTAGAAATCCACACCGCCTATGGTGTCTATAAGGTCTCTGAAACCGCGTATATCTACGGTTACATATCTGTCTATATGTACACCCAAAAGCTCACTTACCTCTTTTATGGTGGTTTTCTCTTTGTCCTTACCATATGCAGAGTTGATTTTCTTGTCGCCTCTGCCGTTGTCGGGCATATAGGTGTCTCTGGGAATCTGAAGCATATTTATTTTTTTGTCAATCATGTTGAGCTGTGCAAGTATAAGAACGTCGGTTCGGGTTCCGTCTTTGTCAAGACCCATCATAAGTACGTTTATGCAGGGAGTCTGCTCCACAGAGTTAAACTCGTAACCGAAGAAGGAGCCACCACTTGTTGTTACATATGCCACAAAGCAGCTCATAACAGCAAGCAGTAATGCCAATGTAAGCGACGTCAATAATTTAAAAAACGACTTTGTTTTCATACTAATCTCCTGAGATTATTTACTTTCATAAAACTTAAGCACCTTGTATGCATTGGGGTGCACTTTCTGCCCTTTTTTAATAACATAATCTGTCATATGGCGGGTATAGATATACACTGCCCTGTCCAAAGATTGGTGAGCTTCGGCTCTTATAGCCTCAACTCCGGGATAATCTCTTAAGGGCTCTATTGCATCTGCAATATACACAATTGCAGTAAGGGTAGGCATATTCTCTTTGCCTACAGTGTGGTAATAAACCGCGTCGAACACTTCTGGGTCATCTATGCCAAAATGTTCTTTGAGTTCGCAAGCACCCACAAAGCTATGCAGAAGCTGAGGTGAAGAAAGAGTGTCTTCATCAAGCATCAGGCCATAGTCTGCAACCTTTTTGATAAGTTCATCGGTGGTGTATCCCTTGGCGCAATCGTGAACCAGACCTGCCAGGTATGCCTTTTGGGGATCTGCCCCATGGAGCCCGGCAAGCTCCTTTGCTGTGTCGGCAACTCCAATACTGTGAATATATCTGGACTCTTTGAGCCTTCTTTTAAGAAGGGCTTTAACTTCTTCCAAAGTCATAGGTTATCACCATACAACCTTTCATGCTTAATGTATTCCACAACCTTTGGCAAAAGGGTGTTTTCGTTTACAATGCCTTCTAAAAGAAGATTGCGTATTCCGGTAGAGGACACGTCAACATGGGGCATTTTGGCTTTGAAGATTGTAGCTCCCTTCAGGCGATAATTTTCTATAGCCTCGTTTACAAGAGCATCATCATTGCGGGTAAAGACTATGAGCTTGTTTTCATTGATAAATGCTTCGTACTCGTACCAACGATGCAGAGAAAGAAGAGAATCGCCGCCTATAATCATGCAGGTGTCATCTCCGTAAATCTTTCTGAAGTGACGCATGGTGTCTACCGAGTAGTAATATCTGTCACCACCGGACTCGTAGTCGGATATTTCAACCTTGTCAATATTTTCAAAAGCAAGACACAGCATATTGTATCTGTGGCTATAGTCTGTGCTTACCTCGTTTTTTTTATGTGGCGGGTTGGCGTTGGGCACTATTATGAGCTTGTCCAAACCAAACTCTTCCACAGCACTTTGCGCCATTTTGATATGACCCGTATGAACCGGGTCAAAGGTACCTCCGAATACTGCCGTCTTCAAGGTATTACCTCACTTCTTGTAGGATTTGTATCTTTGTTCTTTAAAGAACTTGTCCTTCTTTTTCTTATCTGCAAGGGCTTTTTTGCGTTCTTTTTCCGCATTGGCTTTTGCCTTGTGAAGAGGCTTTACCGCAGGCTTCTTTACTTCCTTGGGTTTATCTTCCCTTACAATAAGCTTGTTTAAATCTATTTTCTTGTTTTCTCTGGATTCCTTGTAGAGAACAAACTTGCTGCCTATTACCTGAACCTCTTCGGCATTGATGATTTCGGCAAGCTCGTGGCATACATCACGGGTTTCGGAAAAAGCATTTTCCAACACATGAATCTTAATAAGCTCTTTCTTTTCCAAGGTGTCGCGGACAAGCCCGATCATGTTGTCGTTAATGCCGCCCTTGCCCACCTGAACAGTGGCATCTATTTTGTTGGCAAGTCCTCTTAAAAAGGCTCTTTGCTTACTTGTAATCATAAGTTTATACATTCCTTTCAACAAGGTGCATACTTACACCTATACCATTCTAATATTATACTAAATTTATGTCTTTGTGTCAATGTATAGTAGTAAAGTTATTGTAAATTTTTTGAAAATAAAAATAAGCCTTCGTTCCTTGAATATTCCAAGAAATAAAGGCTTTTTTCTTTTAAAATTCTACCGCCATACCGTCATAGGAACAAAGGAATTTGTCCTTTTCGCCCATGGCTTTGAAATCTTCATATATCATGCCTGCGTTGTGAGAAAAATGATTTATCACACATATGGTGGAATCATCAATCAGTCCCATATTGGAAAGACGCTGTTTCACGTTTTTTATGGTGGGGAAATTCATGTGGTTGCCCATTTTTATGTTGTGGGGTTCCAACATACCGCAGGTGCAATCAAACTCTGCAAAATCAATGTGAACCTTGTTTGCCTCAAGGTATTTCCATGTTTCCTCGGGATAGTAACCCGTGTCATTGGAATGGAGCACCCTTTTGCCGCCTTTTTCTATGATGAAAATAAGAGGGTCGTTGGTGTGGTCTGCCTTAAGTGGGGTAATGTTGTAACCCTCTTTTGTGGCAAAAGGCTTAAATGGCTCTATGAGATGAAGCTTTACAAGCTCGGTGTATCTTGGCTCTGTGCCAAGCTTCTTTAATGCGGAATCGTATCCGTTTTTGGCAACGTATACGTCTATTACCTTGCCCATGGCATTGGAAAAACCCTTTGCACGCATCTTTAAGTCTTCAACATAAAAATGATCCATATGATTGTGGGTAATGATGTAGGATGAAATGTCAAGTATCGGCATGCCGTAATTTACAGCATGCATATAGCTGTCTGCTGAAAAATCTATGCCCAAAACATCGTCAACAACAGACTGACTTCTTGTCATAATGTTTCTTCCGCCCAGTTTCCATGCCCTTTTACAAGTCTCGCACTCGCAAAATATACCGGGAATTGCCTCTGCCGCTGCAGTACCGTAAAATGTGTATTTCATACTTGTTACCTCCTGCACAAATTAATGAAATTCTCTATAAATTTGTTTTCTACGGGATCTTCATACACATCAAAAGAAAGCTCGGGATGCCATTGTGTGGCAAAAACTCTTTTATCTTTGCTCTGCACAGCTTCAATAATTCCGTCTTCCGACCAGGCAACAGCTTCCAGTCCGGGAGCAAGCTTATCTATACATCTGCCGTGATAGCTGTTTATAAGTTTTTCGGCACAGCCGAACACGTCATGCACAAAAGAGCCTTCCTTTATTTTTATCATATGTCTGTGCTTTTCATGATTGTGATGCTCTTCCGGATCTCCAATCTCGGTAAGAGTACCTCCAAACAACACATTTATGGACTGAATACCTCTGCATATGCCAAAAACCGGCTTATCATGACTTATGAAATATTCCAATAACTTTGAATCCAAAGCATATTCATCTATAACCGCGGGGGTTTCCCACTCGGGTCCGCCATAGTATGCAGGATTAAAAATATTTCCGCTTCCGGGAAGGATGAAACCGTCGCACCTTTCGCATATATCCTCATAGTCATATTCGCTCATAATTGCATTGAGTCCGATTTTGTACTTGTGGGCAAAATTGTAGTACGCCATAAGTATAAACTGTCTGTTATCCCATACATTACCTTCACCGGTATTCATGTAGCGAAGCGTTGTAGCTATATTCACAATATTACCCCCTGCATAAGTTGATAAAGTTCTCTATAAATTTATTCTCTGTAGAATCTGGAAATGCCTCAAAAGAAAGCTCCGGATGCCATTGGGTGGCATAAATTCTCATTTCTTTATTTTCTACAGCTTCAATCACGCCATCTTTTGTCCACGCAACTGCTTCAAGACCTGGAGCAAGCTTATCTATTTCCCAGCTGTGATAGCTGTTGATAAGGGCTTCTTTGCTTCCGAAAACATCATAAACAAAGGAGCCTTCTTTTATGTCTATAATGTGGTTACTCTTTTCGTAGTTCTGATGTGCATCTACATCATCCACACGCTTAAGCGTGCCTCCCATAAATACATTTATTGCCTGAAGGCCTCCGCATATGCCGAAAATGGGCTTATTATGATTTATGAAATACTCTATGAGTTTAGAATCAAGAGCGTATTCATCCACCGGTTCGGGTGTTTCAAAGGGTGGCTTGCCATAGTATTCGGGATTTATATTGGTACCGCTTCCGGGCAGAAAAAATCCGTCGCATCTTTCGCATATTTTCTCGAAATCGTACTCGTTGTATATAGCGCTCATTCCGACTTTGTATTTTTCTGCAAAGAGGTAGTATGTGTTGAGAGCATAATATCTGTGATCCCACACATCGTTATTTTCAAGCTTGACATACCTTAAAAGCGTAGCAAAATTCATAGTTTACACCCTTAGTTAATAAAGTCAAATTCAAGTTCATACATAACAACAGGATCACCTTCGTTGATACCTGCTTTTTCAAGAGCTTTGATAACGCCTTTTTTCCTTAAGGAATTCTGGAAGAACTGCAAGGATTCGCTATCTTCAAAATTAGTAGAGCCGAGCATTCTCTTAATCCAGCTGCCTTCAACATAGTACACGCCGTTTTCTTCCCTTACGGTGAAGGGTTCATCGTCCTTGTAGGAAATGATGGCGGTTTCTACTTCGTCCTCGTTGTAAAGTACGGGGATGGGTATGGTGTCGAGGATAGATGCCACATGGAGTATAAGCTCTCTTACACCCTGATTTGCCGCGGCACTTATGCGGAATACCTTGTAGCCTCTTGCTTCCATCTCAGCGCAAAAGCCGTTGAATATGCCTTCATCGTACACAACATCCATCTTGTTGGCAACTACAATCTGAGGTCTTTTGGCAAGTTCGGGATTGTAGGTTTCAAGCTCTGCGTTTATAAGGTCAAAATCCGCCACGGGGTTTCTGCCTTCAATGCCCGAAGCATCTACCACATGGAGAAGGAGTCTAGTTCTTTCAACATGACGGAGAAACTCATGACCGAGGCCTACGCCTTCGCCTGCACCTTCTATAAGACCGGGGATATCTGCCATTACAAAGCTGGTACCCTCGGAAGGCTTAACCACGCCAAGGTTTGGCTCCAAGGTGGTAAAGTGATAGTTGGCAATCTTGGGTTTTGCATCGGACACAACCGAAAGGAGTGTGGATTTGCCCACATTGGGAAAGCCCACAAGGCCTACATCGGCAAGGAGCTTGAGCTCCAATGCAATGTTTCTTCTTTCGCCTTCGATACCACTTTTTGCAAAACGGGGTATCTGTCTTGTAGCTGTGGCAAAATGGTTGTTGCCCCAACCGCCGCTACCGCCTTTAGCGGCAACAAAGGTCTGACCGGGCTGCTTCATATCGGCAATTACCCTGTCTTGATCCACATCGCGAATTACAGTACCCACAGGAACCTTAACTATAAGGTCTGCGCCATTTTTGCCGGAGCTTTTTGCAGCTCTGCCATCTTCTCCGTTGGGAGCCTTATATTTTCTTTGATAACGAAAATCCTCAAGGGTACTCATCTTTTCGTCAGCAACAAAAATTACGCTTCCGCCCTTTCCGCCGTCACCGCCATCGGGACCGCCTGCGGCTACATACTTTTCTCTGTGGAAGCTAACTAAACCATTGCCTCCGTTGCCTGCTTCGATATATATTTCGGCTGTATCTGCCATCATGGTAAATCACTTCTCTTTCTTTTACCCATATATTAATTTTATACCTATATAAACTACGCCGTTCATAAGCAAAACAGCAAAATTCAACGCAAAATTTCATATGTGTAAATTCAAATAAAACTTTAGTTTATTATACAACAAAAGCCTGTCAAAAGCAAGAACTTCTTGCTCATGACAGGCTCTTAAATCAAACATTAAATTGTAAAAAGAGTAATTACTCAGCAATAGCGTATACGCTAACCTGCTTCTTGTCCTTACCTACTCTTTCGAATTTAACCTTACCGTCAACAACTGCGAAGAGAGTATCATCGCTACCCTTCTTAACGTTGGTGCCGGGATGAATCTTAGTACCACGCTGTCTAACGAGAATGTTGCCGGCAGTAACGAACTGACCGTCGCCTCTCTTAACACCTAAACGCTTGGACTCGGAGTCACGACCGTTCTTGGTACTACCCATACCTTTTTTATGAGCAAATAACTGAATATTTAAGCTAAACATCGAATTACACCTCCAATTCGGTAATCTTCACAT
>JAEIGA010005073.1_pt1 | contig 20219 bp, 14 predicted proteins | sample 9270691 | NCBI WGS metagenome assembly JAEIGA01 (sample SAMN17057246, study PRJNA624740) | gut metagenome | biome: biome; isolation source: fecal sample | host: Bos grunniens | place: China: Xizang | collected 2019 | reverse complement strand
CCCAAGCCTGTACCAATTACAATAATTTCCAATTTACGCTTGTTAGCCGGGCTGACTACGCGAATTTGAGCCTTATGCTTTGTCCATTTTTCAGCCAAAGGCCCCTCAGGAATCTGTGATATTAATTTTTCGGCCATTTTATGTTTTTTAAGTGTATAATTATCCAAAAAAATTTTTTCTACAATTTTAGTCACTTTTTATCAAATAAGCAATTATTCTCAAATAATTATTGCCGGGAGCCGCAATAAATGACATTTTTCCTATCTTTGGACATTATATCGCTAAATAAAAACTATTTGAATATGAAAATCAGATCCGGATTATTGGCATCTATTCTTTTGGGCACATTTTTATGCGCATGCTCACAAAAAACTGAAATCAAACTTGTACCGCTTCCTCAGGAGGTAACTGTAACCGGAGGAAACTTTACTGTAGACAACAGTACATCCATTACAGGAAATGCAGATTTTGAGATAAGCTACCTTAAAGAAAAAATTTATAAGGGTGCATCAATACAGTTGAAGGATGGTGCAGAGGGAAAAAAGGTGATTGAAATAAATGTAGATCCGCAGTCTGCTGTCGGGAAGGAGGGGTATACCCTTTCTGTTCTTCCCGACAAAATATCAATTGCCGCATCTGACAACGGCGGTGCATTTTATGGTGTGCAGACCCTGTTGCAGCTTATGCCCGCAGAAATTTACTCTGAAGGGGGAAAACTTGGAAAAATAAAAGTTCCCTGTGTTGAAATTGAAGATGCTCCAAGATTCGGTTACAGAGGTGCCGGACTTGATGTATCAAGGACCTTCTTCCCCGTTGAAACAATCTATGATTTCATTGACTGGATCTCTTACCATAAGATAAATACCTTCCACTGGCACATTACAGATGACAACGGATGGAGAATAGAGATAAAGAAATATCCTCTTCTTACAGAGAAGGGTGCCTGGAGAGGACCTGATGAGGTCCTTCCCCCTGCATACGGTTCTGGCAACAAAAGATACGGCGGTTTCTATACCCAGGAAGAGATTAAGGCTGTTGTAAAATATGCAGCTGAAAGAAACATTACAATCATACCGGAGATTGATATGCCCGGCCACAGCAAGGCTGTAATTGAAACGTATCCTCAAGTGGGTTGTACTAACAAGGACAAGACTATGAGTGTGAACGGTGAGGTAAACAATGTATGGTGCGTGGGCAAGGAATCCAACTATCAGATGATTGATGATATAGTTGCAGAACTTGTTGAGCTTTTCCCTTCAAGGCTTATCCATCTGGGCGGTGATGAGGTGAATATGGACAACTGGAAGTCTTGCCCTCATTGCCAGGCCTTTATGAGAAAAATGGGAATGAAGAAAGAGATTGAACTTCTCAATTATTTTGTCCGCAGAATGGAAAAGATTGTAAATAAATACGGTAGGGAGCTTGTAGGATGGGATGAGATAATTAAAGGTGGAGAACTTGAGCCTTCAACAACCGTTTACGGATGGGGTTCAATGAAAAGAGGTGCAAATGCTGTGCGTGAAGGACAACCTACAGTTTTCCTTCCTGGACAGTACTGCTATCTGGATATGAAACAGAGCGAATTTGAGAGGGGACACAACTGGGCTGCAATTGTAACATTGGACAGCTGTTACAAGATTGATCCTATAAAGATGAATGATTTTACCCCTGAGGAGGAGAAACTTGTTCTTGGAATACAGGGCAATTTGTGGTGCGAGCTTCTCGACCGTCCGGAGAGATTCATGGAGTACCAGTTCTTCCCAAGACTTTGCGCCATTGCAGAAGCTGCGTGGACAAATGCTGATCTTAAGAATTATGATGATTTTTATGGAAGAATTACATCTGCCCATTATGACAGACTCCACAATATGGGTATAAAATTCCGTTTGCCTTTCCCTGAAGTTTTATACGAAGAGGGTATTCTTAAAGTTACACCTCCTTATGAGGGTGCTGTTATAAGATATACCACTGATGCTTCCGAGCCTGTTTTGTCTTCTCCAGTATTCAAAGGAAACATTGAAACGGAAGAACCTGAAAAATACAGATTTGCCACTTTCTATAAAGACTGCAACCAGAGTATTGCAGTGGGGGCATCAAATATAGAACTTTACCATTATATGACTCCTGAGGTAACTGTTGAGAGTTCTTATAAGGAGAGCGAGAGCAACAGAAGTTTTCCTATGAGCAACATTACTTCATATAATATGAAGAAATACTGGAGGGTAAACAGAAGATCGTATCCGGGAGATTTTGTAACCTATACTTTCACTGAGCCTGTGGAATGCAGCAAAATAACCGTTGAGACCGGTGTTCCAAATATTACATTCTACAGTTGCACAGATGGACACGTTGAATACTCTTACAACGGTACAGAATTTATAAAAGGTGATGATTTTGTTTATGGTATTGCTACTATCAGACCGGAAAACAAGGTTAAAGCCGTAAAAATTGTATTCGATGGAATGTCAGATGCCCTTATTACTTCATTCCAGAACTTGAAAATTGAGAAATAATGTTCTTTAGGAATATAATACATAAAAAAAGTTATCAGGTGAACCCTTTATTCAATCACATCAGTGATTTTATAAAGGATTTGCCTGAGTATTACAAAAAGACGGGTAAAACTATCTATAAAGGGAGAAATGAACTGAAGGAAATTGAATACAATGGAGTTGCCATGGTTATTAAAAGTTTCAGAATACCCAATATTGTAAATAGGATAGCGTATGGCATTTTCCGCCCTTCAAAAGCCAAAAGGTCATATGAGTATGCCCATATGGTTATGGAAAAAGGAATAGGAACACCTGTACCGGTAGGGTATTATACCAGCAGAAAATGGTTTCTTTTCAGTGAAAGTTATTATGTATGCCTCAAATCCGAGTGCCCTTACACATACAAAGATCTGATTGACGGAAAATTTCCCAACACTGAAAAAATTGTAAAGTCCATTGCTGCCCTTACCGCCCATATTCATAAAAACAATATGATACATAAGGACTGGTCGAGGGGAAATATCCTTTTTAAAGAAGATGAAAATGGAATACATCTGGAGATTATTGACCTCAACAGAATAAGATTCCACAAAGTAGGGATGGAAGAGGGATGCCGTAATTTTGAACGTCTTCCAGGAACCGACCGGATGACCATGTGGATGGCTGAAGAATATGCTTCAATAATGGGATATGACCCACATAAATGCTTTGAAATAATGAATTCCTGCAAGGAGAAATTCTAAAAATTCTCAAGCAGATATGCATAATGGGTCATCTCTCCTTTTTTGGTGGATGTATTGATATATTTTTTATAGGAAAGTTTATGGAAAGGTGCTTGGGTAAAGTACCTTTTCCATTCTTTTTCATTCCATTTTTTATTCATAATCTTCCTCATATTCCCTATATCGGACAATTTTATGGAATCTATTATATTCTTCATTGCCGGAATATGGTCATATCCCAATTTGAAGATGAAGTCCAACAGAAGATAATCTTCAAGTTTATCTGTTATTCTCCAATAATTTACAAGAGACTCATATAAATAGGAAGGTATAATGTTTCCCTTGCCGCTGGCATTAAAATAACTGGTCCACAAACCCCTTGAAACATTATTGTAGGAAGTAATGTGTTTATAACTGAAAAAATCACTTTCTACCGGTACAAAAGTATCTATTTCAGCTGTAATGAAATTTGTTATATCCATCCATATTCCACCATATTCTTTCAACAGATAAAATCTCAATATATCAGACAAGTGTGTTCTTGAAATTACACCTGCAGCATATTTATCCCATATGAACTGCGGCAATTTTACATAATCTTTACAATTATAGTCAGTTATAAGTACAACAGGATGTTTTCCCGACATTTTTTTTATAGACCTGTAACATATTTTTACCACATCAGGCATCTTTTCCTCTCCTTGCCACCAACATACCCATATATTGGAATTACTTCCAATAATTTCTCTTCTATCTCCATATATACCAGAATCCCCAATATATTTTTTTATGACCTTTTCCTGACCATAAACGGTCATGACTCTCTTTAATGTTCTCTTTTGCCTTATTCTTGCTATAGCCCTTTCTATTCCTTTAAAAAGTTTCATAAAAGTCTCTTTTTATTTGTTTTATTACAAAGTTATAAAAAAAAGAAGAATGACTTTAAAGAGCCACTCTTCTTTATTTCATTACCTGTTGAAGTTAAAATATTTTCTCTATTTCTACATAAACGGATTCAAGTTCTGCTGCAGTTGCTTTTCCATCCCTTATTTTCTCTATGATTGGATTAGCCTTCTCAAATATTCCATTTTCAATTTTTACTGCAGGTTTCATATATTTCTCTATAGCATAATAGTTAAGATATTTATTTCCATTACCTCTTGTTATAGGGAAAATCTCTTTTTTCTTCTCAAGTACCCAATCACACATTTTTGCATTTTCTTTCTCTTTTGCAGTCATAAATGATGGAACTGTGTCTCCATTGGCCACCATCAAAGGAACGGCAACTCCTACAGGAGGATAACCCAAAATTGTCCACATTACAGTATTGGCAGCATTTTCACCTGGTTTTACACCTGCAACCACTATTGAACATGTTGATGATTTTCTTGGAATGAAATCCTGATCAAAAAACCATCCGTTACACTTGTCTACAAGATCTTTATCTTTATTCAAATCTATACCCAAAACTGAATGATAGAAAGTTCTTGAAAGTGCCTGGAAAATCCATTGTGGAGTTATAGCACCGTTTCTGTTAATCTGCTCCTTCACAATTTTGTCTGCATTGGTATATCTTACATAACCCATACCTTCATTCAATCTACCTGTATTTGAGTGGTTGGTATATACTAGATATCCCTGAGGGGCAATTTTAGGGTCGTTAACATCTATTTTGGTCCATGAATCATTGTTTACCTCATAATAAGCTGCTCCACCTTCTGCATCTATTACACCAAAGTTTGCCTCTACACCCATTGGTCTTTTATATTTGTCGAGCATTTTCTCAAAATCTTTCAAATTTTTGCATGTAGCCAATGCCTTAAACATTACAACTCCTTCTTTATCCATCATTTTTGAAGGTACATCATCATTTTTAAGATTATATGATGCTGTATTCATAATTGAAAATCCAACCTCATTTGTACCTGTCCAAGCCTCATTATTGAAGAAATCTGGAGAATTTATAAGTGCATAGAAAGAGTATTTTTCACCTTTAAAATACTGTATTCTGTTATTGGGTTCACCTGTATCCCTGTGTTTCCACATCAAAGGTCTTCCGTCGGGAGTAGATTTTCCTGTAAAAATTGCAGATGTACATGCAAATACATCTGAAGAAAGCAATAGGCATATTGCAAAAATTGATACTAGAATTTTTTTCATGATATTTATAATGTTTTAATTTTTAAAATAATGTATCAGGAATATATCTATCTATTCCAAGATGTTTATAGGCAAGTTCTGTCACTTCCCTTCCTCTAGGTGTACGATGTATGAATCCTTCTTTTATAAGAAAAGGTTCATATACCTCTTCCAAAGTACCCGGGTCTTCTCCAACTGCGGTTGCAATGGTGTTTACCCCAACCGGACCTCCCTTGAACTTGCTTATTATGGTTGTGAGGATTTTATTATCCATAAGATCCAATCCTCTCTTGTCTATATTAAGTGCATCAAGAGCATATTTTGTTATTGGCAAATCTATTCTTCCTGTTCCCTCTACCTGGGCAAAATCCCTTACCCTTCTCAAAAGGGAATTTGCTATTCGGGGAGTTCCCCTGCTTCTGCATGCTATTTCAAGTGCTGCCTGGGTATCTATACCTATACCTAGTATACCGGCACTTCTTTCTACTATTTTTTGCAATACTTTTGAATCATAATATTCAAGATGGCATTGTATACCGAATCTTGCCCTTAAAGGAGATGTAAGGAGACCGCTTCTTGTAGTTGCCCCCACTAATGTAAAAGGATTCAGAGATATCTGTACAGATCTGGCTCCAGGCCCTTTATCTATCATTATATCTATCCTGTAATCTTCCATGGCAGAATACAAATATTCCTCCACAACAGGTGAAAGACGATGTATTTCATCTATAAACAATACATCACCTTCTTCAAGGCTTGTAAGCAACCCCGCCAAATCTCCAGGTTTATCCAATATGGGACCTGAAGTTATTTTCATTGAAACACCAAGTTCATTGGCTATAATATTGGCAAGTGTTGTTTTTCCCAATCCTGGAGGACCATGGAAAAGTACATGATCTAAAGATTCCCCCCTCTGTTTGGCAGCTTTAACGAATACCTTAAGGTTTTTAAGAATTTTCTCCTGACCGGAAAAATCTTCAAACTCCTTAGGCCTTATCACTCCTTCTATATCCCCCTCTGATTGCATAACAGCTTTTCTGGGATCAAAATTTTTTTCCATACCATTCATAACACAAATATAATCTTTTTATAAAAGAATTCATATGATATTTATTTATATTGTGTTAATATGTTGATAATTTTTCTTTTCAACACACTTGTTGATAATTAACAAAGTTATCAAATGTATAATTTTTTATAAATAATTGATTTTTAATAATTTTATTAAATTTTTCAACATATGTTGATAATTATGTATCCTTATATCAACAATTATACATTGTTAAAAACTGTATTAAAAAATTGTAGTATAATTTTCCCTATTGTGTATTGTTGTAACGCCAGGATTTTTATTTATGCAAATTTCAGACATATTAAAATTTACTTATTTTTCAGTTATCAACATAGTTATCAATATAAATTAAGGTGTTTTCAACACCTTTTATATGTATTGTTAAAAACTTGAATTAATTTTGCAGCACGTATGAAAAATAATGTTCTTTCGGTAGAATTTGCCAATCAGGAAGCTATAAAAGAGCTTATAGGACAAATAGATAATCCATCTGCAAAAAAAATTCAAGTGAGGGGACTTTATGGTTCCTCAAAGTCTATGGTTTTTTCATCCACCTTAAAAAATGGGGTGAACATTGCAATTATGGACAATAAGGAAGAAGCACAATTCTTCACTAATGATTTATATAATTTTTTAGATGAAGAAAATGTTTTCTTTTTCCCTACATCTTCCAATATGGTATCAAATAAAATCAATACCATAAAGGATTCTTCCCAAAAAGTTCAGAGAAGTGCTGCCATAAGTGCACTAAATTCTTTTATAAGCGGTAAAAATAAAGAAAAACAGATTGTACTTGTAGCTTATCCGGCATCTGTTTATGAGAATATTCCCAACAGTAAGGTGTTGAAAAAAAATATTCTTGCCATAAAAAAGGGAGAGATGGTCTCTCATGAATTCATTAAAGAAGCTTTGCTGGAGTATAAATTTGAGAAGGTGGATTTTGTTGGGGAGCCGGGGCAGTTTGCATTGAGGGGTGGTATAATTGATCTATTTTCCTATTCATCTGACAAGCCTTACAGAATAGATTTTTTCGGAAATGAAGTTGAGAGTATAAGGGAGTTTGATACAAATACACAAAGATCACTGAATGAACTTCAGCAGATAGAGATTTTTCCCAATATTTACGATGAATCTGGAGTAAAGACAGGGGAGGGGATTGATATTTTTGATTTTATCGGGGAAGATAATTGTACTGTGTGGATTAATGATATAACTGTTTTGCAGGGAGAGCAATATGATCAGGTAAGGAATAATATATTAAAAAACAAGGTAATATCCTTTAATAATTTGAGTGGAAGTAATGTTGATGTAGAGTTCAGGATATCTCCACAACCTTCTTTCAACAAGAATTTCGGGCTTCTTCTTTCTGATATCAATAGAAAGATAAAGGATGGTTATACTATATACATAAGCAGTGAAAATGAAAGGCAGTTTGAGAGGCTCAGGAATATTTTTTCCCATAATGGAGGCGATAATATTCTTGAAATTCCAAAATTTACAGAACTCAACTGTTCTATTCATACAGGATTTGTAGATACTATAACAAAAGTATGTCTCTATACAGACCATCAGATTTTTGACCGTTACCACAGGGTAAAGATAAAAAGGGAAGTTCCCAGAAGTGAGCGTCTTACATTAAACGAGTTGAGTGCATTCCAGATAGGTGATTATATAGTACATATAGATCATGGAGTTGGAATTTTTGGAGGATTGGTAAAGACCAATATAAATGGTAAGGTACAGGAGGCAATAAAGCTTATCTATAAAGATAATGATGTAATTTTTGTATCAATTCACGGTATACACAGAATATCAAGATATAAAAGTAAGGAGAGCGCCGCTCCTAAAATATACAAGTTGGGAACAGGTGCATGGGAAAAACTCAAGACCCAGACTAAAAATAAGGTTAAGGATATAGCTAAGGATCTTATAAAACTTTATGCAGAGAGGAGGCAAGCAAAAGGTTTCTCTTTTTCTCCCGACAGTTATCTCCAGCATGAACTTGAGGCATCTTTCATGTATGAAGATACTCCTGACCAGCTCAAGACCACCCAGGCCGTTAAAGAGGATATGGAGAGAGATTATCCAATGGACCGTCTCGTATGTGGTGATGTGGGATTTGGTAAGACAGAGATAGCAGTAAGGGCAGCATTTAAAGCAGCAGTTGATGGCAAGCAGGTTGCATTGCTGGTACCTACAACCATACTGGCCCTGCAGCATTATAAGACATTTTGCCGCAGACTCAAGAATTTTCCTTGTAACATTGAATATCTGAGCCGTCTTAAAACAACAAAAGAGATTAAACAGATTGCAGAAAATTTAAAAAGCGGAAAAACAGATATTGTAATAGGGACGCACAGACTTTTGAATAAGGAGATACAGTTCAAGGATCTTGGACTGCTTATAATTGATGAAGAGCAGAAATTTGGAGTGGCGGCAAAAGAAAAGCTCAGGCAGTTGAAACTTTCAGTAGATACGCTCACGCTTACCGCAACACCAATTCCGCGAACACTCCAGTTTTCTTTACTGGGAGCAAGGGATTTGTCCATAATAAATACTCCTCCACCAAACAGGCTTCCTGTGCAGACAGAAATAATTGATTTCAATGAAGAAGTGATAAGGGAAGCCATCAATTATGAATTGGAGAGGGGAGGGCAGGTGTATTTTGTACACAACAGAGTAGAGGATATTTTGGCTGTTGAGGATATTATAAGGAGAATATGTCCAGGTATAAAAACCTGTATAGGCCATGGCCAGATGGATCCAAAAGAGCTTGAAGGAAAGATACTTGATTTTATGGCAGGGGATTATGATATACTCATAGCCACTACAATTGTAGAGAACGGTATTGATATTCCAAACGCCAATACCATAATAATAAACCAGGCACAGAACTTTGGCTTGAGTGATCTTCACCAATTGCGTGGAAGGGTAGGACGTTCAAACCAGAAGGCATTCTGTTACCTTATTGTACCTTCAATGGCTTCAATAACTGATGATGCCAGAAGAAGATTGAGGGCTATAGAGGCTTTTTCAGATTTGGGAAGCGGCTTTAATATAGCAATGCAGGATCTGGATATAAGGGGAGCAGGTAATCTTCTTGGAGGAGAGCAGAGCGGATTTATAGCTGATATGGGTTTTGAAACATATCAGAGAATTCTTGCAGAAGCTTTTATGGAAATAAAGCAGGAAGAAGCAGGAAATAAGGAGATAATGAAGGATGCTGAAAAAAGGGAAAGGAATGATAAAATGTACAAGGAGGCACTTTCCTCAAGTCCAATGCAGGAAAAATATATCACAGACTGTACTATAGATACAGACATGGAACTTCTTATTCCCGACAGCTACATATCAATAACGTCGGAGAAGATACGTCTTTATAAAGAACTTGATGCAATTTCTACCCAGGAGGCGCTTGACAAGTTTATTGAGGATTTGCGCGACAGGTTTGGAGAACTTCCTCCACAACTGGTCCAGCTTACATATGTAGTAAGGTTAAGATGGGAGGCCATAAGGTTGGGATTTGAGAGAATTGTACTGAAAAATAATATCATGCTTGTATATTTTGTATCCAACCAGCACTCATCATATTACAGCTCTCCACTTTTTGCTTCAGTACTCAATTACATAAATGCGTCACATGGCAATATGGCGGTTAGCGAACAAAACGGTAAGCTGATACTTAAAATTAGGGGTATCAACACAATAGAAAAAGGATATAATGTTGTGTTTAAAATGAAAATGTCTATCTTTGCAGACTTGTAAAGTGTTATACCTGTGACAAATTTACTTATTGATATAGGCAATTCAAACTGTAAAGTTGCTTTTTGCAATAAAGGGGAATTGGGAGATATTTTCAGAAGTTCTGACAGTAATCCGGCAAAATTCATACTTTCGGTTATAGGGGAGAAGGAAATAGGGGTTGCAGTGCTTTCTACGGTTAGAGAAGAGGATTTGCACATGCAGGAACTTTTGAAGGGCAAATGCCGTAAACTTGTGGTCTTGAATCCTTCAATAGGATTGCCTGAAAATTTCAGGTTAGGTTTTCCGGCTACAACTTTGGGTCCGGACAGACTTGCCGGAGCATTTGCGGTATCCCAGTTGTTTCCGGGCAGGAATTGTATTAAATTTGATTTTGGTACGGCACTTACAGTTGATTTTATAAGTGATGAAGGAGTTTTTCAGGGGGGTAACATATCGTTGGGCATGACAAGCAGGTTTAAAGCCCTAAATACCTTTACAAAGAGGTTACCGATGATCACTCCCGGTGAAGAAGTTTGTGATTTTGGAACAGCTACGGCAGAGGCTATTGAATCTGGAGTAGTTTTAGGTATGAAATTTGAAGTAGAGGGGTATATTGACAAATATCCGGGCCATGCGGTTATTTTTACAGGTGGTGATTCTTTTTATTTTGCAGAAAAACTCAAAAGTCCCATCTTTGTAATTCCAAATTTGGTACTGGTAGGGTTAGCCCTAATAGCGGAATATTATGTTTAGAAAATTTTTTATAGCAAAAGTTTCAATGGTTGCCATGCTTTGTATGGTAATTGGAATCAGATCCAATGCCCAGACAACAGATGCTTTGGGAACTTATACGCCATATTCACTTTTTGGCTTGGGAGATATAGAGAAATCAGGTACAGCTGTAAATAAAGGTATGGGAGGTATAGGTGTTGGAGTTAGGGATAACAGAATTATAAATTATGTAAACCCGGCTTCAATAACAGAGAGGGATACATTGTCTTTTATGCTTGATTTTGGCTTGAGCCAGAAAAATTTCTACAATACAAACGGTGATGCAGATGGTGCGTTCAATACAGCCGGCATGCACAATTTTGTATTTACTGCTCCCATTTATAAAAAATCTGCACTTATAGTTGGAATATCCCCATTCAGCAATATCGGTTATAAGTTCAGGGAAAAGGAGACAGATGTAAACCTTATTGCCAAATATGGTGATATTACATATGAGAAATACGGAACGGGAAGCATAAGCCAGCTGTTCTTTGGAGGGGCTGTAAATCTTGCACCATCCCTTTCTGTGGGAGCAGAGGCCATATATTACTTTGGAGCCCTTAACAGAAACAGCAATGTTTTGTTTGGAACAGATTTTTCAATCAGGGATATCATGACCGGTTGGGATTATGATATGAGTGCAATGGGTGCCAGAGTCGGTATGCAGTATTTCAACGAGGTGGCAGCTAATACAGTACTTACAGTTGGTGCAACATACAGGTTTGCTGCAGAGCTCGACGGCAATTATTCAAGAGTTGCGTCTGTTCAAATGAATGGGGTAGCCGTAGATACTGTAATGATGGAGTCATATGATAACTATAAAGTTGAAATCCCTTCTGAGATAGCTGTAGGCTTTTCATTGAGAAAGAAGGACAAATGGCTGATAGGTTTTGATTACACACGTCAGGATTGGAAAGGATCTTTCTTTGGGGAGACTCCAGGCGTGGATTTTAAACCGGAAACTTCATCATCGTTCAAGTTTGGCATAGAATTTATACCTAACCGTTATGATATAAGATATTATTTGAAAAGGGCAACCTACAGATTTGGTGCCTATTACGATAAATCTTATATAAATATAGGTGGCAATCAGGTCAATTCGGCTGGAGTAACGTTCGGTATGTCACTTCCTATATTCAGGTGGAACAACTCATTGAGCTGGTCGGTGGATTTGGGACAGAGAGGTTCGCTGGATAATGGTATGGTGAGGGAGAGATACGTGCAGTTAAATATAAATATGAATCTGCACGATATGTGGTTCATCAAGCGTAAATATAATTAATAAACATATAAACTTAAAAAAAGAATCATGAAAAAATTGCACATTTACCTTACTTTAATTGTTGCATTGTTCTTAGGAATCTCTTTCTCAGCAAATGCACAGGGCAAATATGGTAAAGACAGCGCACAATGCGTGAGTTATTTGAATTTCTACAAAGATTACCTTAAACAAGGTGATGTAAATGAGGCTGCTGTCCAGTGGAGAGGCGCCTTGAAGTTCTGTCCTGGTACTGCAAGCCAGAATTTCTACGTTGACGGTAGAAAGATTTATAAAAACCTTGTTTCAAAAAATGCTGCCAATGCTGAGTTGAAACAGTCTCTTATTGATACAGTAATGCTTATCCATAAACTTAGAATGGAGAACTTCCCTAAGAGCAAAAGAGCATCAACTGAGAATATCGCATATGACATGATTGCTTATTACAGTTCAAATGCTCCTGAGAAAGTTTTGGCTTCTATTGAGGATGTTGTTGCTTTGACAGGTTCAAAGACCAAAGTGGCTCTTTTGGTATCTTATATGGACAATGCTGCTGAGATGTTCAAAAAAGGTAACATTGAGGGTGAGAAAGTGCTTAAAGCTTATACAGAGTATTCTGCATATATCGATGAGCAGTTGAAAGCTAACCCTACAGCTGCAAACAAAGAAGCAAGAGCAGCTTTTGAGAATGCATTCGTTACCAGTGGTGTAGCAACTTGCGATAACCTTATTGCAGTGTTTACTCCAAGATTTGAGGCAGAGCCAACAAATGTTGAGGTAGTAAAACCTATCGTAAACCTTTTGGGTTCTGATTCAGTTTGTGTAAATTCAGACTTGTTCCTTAAAGCTGTAACTGCTTTGCACCAGTTGGAGCCGTCACATACTTCATCATACTTCTTGTATAGATTGCATGCAAGCAAAGGTAATGTTGAGGAGGCTGTCAAATTTATTGAGGAGGCAATTGCAAGCGAGGAGTCTGACAGTGTAAAGGATGCCGAGATGTTGTTTGAGCTTGCTGCTTACAACTTCAAAAACGGCAACCATGCAAAAGCGGTTAGTTCTGCCAGAGCTTCTGTAGAGAAAGATGCTGCATTTGCAGGTAAGGCAAACCTTCTTATTGCCAATATCTGGGCTGGTCAAAGATGTACTGCAAATGATATGGACAATAGAGCAAAATATTGGGTAGCTGTTGATTTCCTTAACAAGGCTAAAGCTGCAGATGAGACTTTGTCTGAGGAGGTAAATAAACTTATCGGTACTTACCGTAATTATTTCCCTAAAACAGAGGATGCTTTCATGTATGACCTTACTGATGGAAAACCTTACTCAATTTCTTGCGGTGGCTTGAACGCTACAACAACTGTAAGAACTATTAAATAGTAATTGCACTAATGTCAAGGGGATTTCCCAACATAAGATTTATAAATATGGTAGTAATCGCATGTGCGGTTACTACCTTTGTTATATCTTGTAAGGGGGAAGAACAGACAGATCCTCTGGATCTTTCCAAAATACCTGTGCAGAGTGTGGAGAATATGAATGCTGTGCAGACAAACAATGGCATACTTCAAATGAGGATGGAGGCAAAACTTCTCCAGAGATTCAGTGGAGAAGGGGAATCTTATGAGCTTTTTCCTGATGGTTTTGATGTGTATGCATATAATGAAGAGGGGTTGTTGGAGACACAAATCCAGTCGGATGTAGCCAAACATACTACAACCGGTGAAGGTAAGAATAAGGTTGAAAAGTGGGAGGCTTTCGGAAATGTTGTGATTTCCAACTTTATAAAAGGTGAAAGACTGGAAACTGATACTCTTTATTGGGATAGGGAGAAAGGGCGCATTTATACCCATTGTTTTGTAAAGATGTATACTCCACAGGGCTTTATGCAGGGGTATGGCCTTGACAGTGATGAACGTGCCCGAAATGCAAATATTCTTAAACCGTTTGACAGTTACGGAATAATAAGAAGTGATTCTGATAAAAAATATATAGATACTGTCAATTTTATAGGACCGCAAAGGATGTAGAAATATGGAGGGTAATATTTTTATTGTGTTGGTGTCGCTTCTCTTTTCTGCATTTTTTTCAGGTTATGAGATAGCTTTTCTTTCAGGAAACAAATTGAAAATAGAGCTGGACCGTAAGCAGGGCAAACGGTATGCCCAGGTTATGGACAGATTCATAAAGGATCCAGAGTCAGTAATATCCTGCCTTCTTGTAGGCAATAATATTGCTCTTGTAATTTATGGTATAGCTTCATCCAAAATTCTTGATCCTTTAATAGAGAAATATATTACTGATTCGGTAGGAGGGGTATTGGCCATTGATACAATTGTGGCTACCCTTATTGTGCTCGTAACAGCAGAGTATCTGCCAAAGGCATTGAGCAGGCTTAATCCCAACGGGATGTTTTCGTCCTTATATTGGCTTTTTATCTTTTTCTACTATCTTTTTTATCCGATATCTTATTTTGTCACCAGAATATCGGGAAGAATAATGGGATTGTTCGGTATCCGTGATGTCCACGAAAATAAAAGAGCCATTTTTGACAAGAGTGACCTGATGTTCCTCTCTTCTGAGGTGGCTCCGGATGATGATGAAGAGGAGGAGCAGCCGAGTGAAATGGTGATATTCCAGAATGCCTTGAATTTTTCGTCGGTGAAGGTAAGGGAGTGCATGATTCCCAGGACAGAGATAACAGCCCTGGATATTCAGGATTCCATAGAGGAGTTGTCGCAACTTTTTGTGGAGCAGGGGTATTCGAGAATTTTGGTGTACAGGGAGAATATAGATGATATCATCGGTTATGTGCATTCTAAGGATCTGTTGGTGGTACAGGAGTCTGAGCATCCCGAGAGCATTGCGGAGGTATTGCGTACTGTAACTTATGTGTCTGAAGAGATGAGTGCCCAGACACTGTTGGCATATTTTACCAAGAACCGCAGTTCAATAGCTGTAGTGAGGGATGAGTGGGGAGGTACAAGCGGTATTGTAACATTGGAAGATCTCATTGAGGAGATTTTTGGAGATATTGACGATGAGCTTGATAAAGAGGAGTTTATTGAAAAGCAAATTTCGGAGAATGAATATATTTTTTCAGCAAGACTCGAGGTGGAGGAAATTAACAGAAAGTATGAACTTGATTTGCCTGAATCTGACGCCTATGAGACTCTTGCCGGACTCATAATGCATTTTAATGAAGCAATACCTGGAGAGAAGGAGGTTGTTGATGTTGACAATTTTTCATTTACCATCCTTAAAACTACCAGGAACAAGATAGAAACAGTGAATGTGAGAGTTGTGCAGAAGTAGTTTTTTTGTTGTATTAGGCAGAAAATTACTATATTCGCGCTTTGCAGAAAAAACTTAAAATTATATACAAATGGCATTACTAGAAAAAATACGCGTTAAGATGGGGGCCTTCATTACTGTCCTCATTGCTGTTGCGTTGTTATCATTCGTTATTGACCCTTCCACTCTTCAGAGTGCGATGTCGGTTTTCTCTTCAAAATATGATGTAGGAGAGATTGCAGGTGAGGGTATTCCTTATCAGGATTATCAAAAGAAAGTTGATTATTTTTCACAGATCTACCAGATGACCAACGGTACTTCTTCAGATGATCAGACTCAGGATTTCATCAACAATACTGCTTGGCAGAATGAGATTACCGAGAGAGTTCTTATCCCTGCGGTAGAGGCTGCCGGTGTTACTCTTGGTGAGGAGGAGTTGTATGATCTTACCCAGGGTACAAATATTTCACCTGTCCTTTTGCAGGATCCTTCATTCCTGGATGAGAACGGTCAGTTCAGCAGAGAGAGAGTTGCACAGTTGGTTCAGGCTATAGGTCAGGACCAGACTGGTCAGTTGGGTATGTATTGGGGTTATCTTGAGAACAATATTGAGAAGAGCCAGAAAGTGGCTAAATATCTTTCTTTGTTGGAGCAGAGTATGTTCATGAGCCCAGTTGAGCTCAACAGGGCAATTGCAGACAACAATATATCATACAATGTGGATTTTGTTGTTACACCTTATGGTTTTTCAGTAGACTCTTCAATTGTTGTTTCTGACAGCGAGGTAAAAGAGTATTATGAGAAAAACAAGAACTCTTTCAAACAGGCAGAGAGCCGTGACCTTGAGTATGTAGTGTTTGAGGTTGTTCCGTCAGCTGAAGATGTTGAGCTTGCTTCTCAGGATATGGAGAAACTTTACAATGAGTTTGTAGCAGAGGACAACGTAAAGAACTTCCTGGCAAGAAACTCAGACCAGCCTTTCAATCCATATTTCTACAAAGAGGGTGATTTGGCCAATATCGCAACTGAATTGGAGGATTTTGCTTCCAAAGCAAAGGTTGGAGATGTTCTTCCTCCTTTCCAGCAGGAGAATGCTTTCATTGCAGCAAAAGTTGTTGACATCAAACAGATGCCTGATTCAGTTTTTGTTAAACATATTCTTTTGCAGGGTGAGAACGAGGCTAAAGCCGACAGTCTTCTTGCGGTAGCTAAGAAAGGCAATTTTGCAGAGTTGGCAGCACAGTATTCTGCAGACCAGAATCCTAATGTAGTGGAGGCTGGTGACTTGGGCTGGATGACTCAGCAGTATATGATTCCTGGTATGGAGTCTGTCCTTAATGCAAAAAAAGGTGATGTTTTCACTCTTAAGACAACTTACGGAACTCATATTGTAAAAGTTACTGATGCTACCAAACCTATGAAGAAGATGCAGGTTGCTATTCTTGTGAAGGAGGCTGTGGCAAGCAAAGTGACTTATTCAGATTACTATGCAAAAGCAAATGATATTGCAACAAAGAGTGAGGGAAGCCTTGAGAAAATGAATGCAGCTGCAAAAGAGGCTGGTGTTTCTGTATATCCTGCTTTGAGAGTTCTTCCAGGTGCAAAAACATTGGCTAACTACCAGCATACAAGAGAGATTTCGAGATGGGCTAATGAGAATGAGGTTGGAAGTGTTTCTCCAATCATTACTGTAGATAACAAATATTTCTTCGTAGTGGGCTTGAAGGCTATCCACGAGGAGGGTTTTGCTCCATATGCGGAGATTGCCCCTACAATCAAATCTTATCTTATGATGCAGAAGAAGGGAGAGAAGGTAGCTGCAGAGACCAAAGCTCAAGTAGAGGGTGCTTCTACAATTGAGGCTGTTGCCGAGAAACTTGGCACCACAGTAAGCTCACAAAGCGGTATCGCATTCTCTTCACTTACTTCACAGCAGTTGGATCCTAAATTTATTGGTGCAATTGCAGGTGCAGCAGAGAATACACTTGTAGGTCCTGTTGTTGGCGAGATAGGTGTTTATTACTTTACCATCAAGGGTAAGGAGACAGGAGCTTTCTATACAGAGGATGACGCCAAAGAGAGAAACAGACAGATTTTCACAGCAGTTGAGAATGTTGTTCCTGTTATCCTTCTTGAGAAAGCAGGTGTTAAAGACCAGAGATATAAATTCTTCTAGTATTTTATCCCGATAAATATAGGAGGTGGCCATGCGGTCACCTCTTTTTTATTCTTCAATGTGAAGTTGCAACAATATAGGAAGGTGGTCACTTATTCCGCCAATGTAGCGTGGACCGTTATATGTTCTTCTGAGTTTGGCTCCAAGATACTTGTCATCTTCACAAAGCAGGTGCAGCGGGGCAAAGATATCCATCTTTCTTTCGCACCATATCCACTGGGGAGAAAATGTGCCTGTGTCTGCACCTTTTTTCCTTATCAGGTTTTTTGATACAAGGAACTGGTCTATTGTACTCCAGCTTTCTCTGTATTTGTAGCTTCCTTCATTTCCTTCTGCATATTTGGAAAGATTGGTAAGGTGGTCAAGATTTATAAGAGGTTCACTTTCCCGGGTATCATTGAAATCTCCCATGAGTATAATATTGGCAGAAGCGTTTCTTTGCAGTATTGAGTCTGTCACGTGCCTTGCTTTGTGGGAAACGAGCATTCTTTTAACAGATGAACTCTCTTCTCCTCCTCTTTTGGAGGGCCAGTGGTTCACAAATATGTGTACTGTGTCAAGTTCATTTACCACCCCTTTAGTATATAGTATATCTCTTGTCGGGAAACTGCTCGCAATATAATGTTCCTCCAATGGAGTGAATATTTCCTCCCTGTAGAGAAGAGCAACATCAATACCCCTGCTGTCGGGAGAATCCTTATGCATGTAGGAGTATCCTGCTCTGGCAAGCGGTGTGTTTTCTGCAAGTTCCTCCAGCACAAACGAATTTTCAATTTCACATAATCCAATGAGTGCGGGGTACTCTCCATATTCATCTGCTGCAAGGAGAATGGTTTTGGCTATGTCATCCCTTTTCTTCTCAAATCTCTTCCAGCTCCAATGGTTCTCCCCCTGTGGGGTAAACTCCTCATCTTTGGTTGAGGGATTGTCGTAAGTGTCAAAATAGTTCTCCACATTCCAGAACATCACAAGGAGCAGCATTATCTCTTTCATGGCGCAATTTTTTGCAATTTACCTCTTTTTGCCGTTACAACCTTGCACCAAGGTAAAATTTACCCTATTTTTGCAGCCTAAAATTTTAAAAATTAGATATATGGCACTCAGATGCGGCATTGTAGGCCTACCGAATGTAGGAAAATCAACACTTTTCAATTGTATAAGCTCGGGAAAAGCACAGTCTGCAAACTTCCCTTTTTGCACCATAGAACCCAATATAGGATCTACTATCGTTCCCGATGACAGATTGGAGGTTCTTGAGAAAATTGTGAAACCCAACAGGGTTGTTCCTGCAACTGTGGAGATTGTTGACATTGCCGGACTTGTAAAAGGTGCCAGCAAAGGAGAAGGTTTGGGCAACCAGTTCCTTGCAAACATCAGGGAGACAGATGCAATCCTTCACGTTTTGAGATGTTTTGAGGACCCAAATATTGTACACGTTGATGGTTCTGTAAATCCGGTAAGGGATAAGGAGATCATTGATACTGAGTTGCAGCTGAAGGATCTTGAGACTGTAGAGAACAGGATAAGCAAGGTGCAGAAGCAGGCACAGACAGGTGGTGACAAGAATGCCAAGAAACTTTATGATATACTTGTAAAATATAAAGAGGTGCTTGAGCAGGGCAAATCAGCCCGTGTAGTTACTTTTGACAATGCAGAGGATGAGAAGCTTGCCCGTGAGCTGTATCTTCTTACCAACAAGCCTGTGATGTATGTCTGTAATGTAGATGAGGCGAGTGCAAAAGATGGCAACCAGTTTGTAGAGCAGGTTAGGGAGGCTGTAAAAGATGAGAATGCCCAGATCCTTGTTATTGCTGCCAAAATTGAGTCAGAGATTGCTGAGCTTGAGAGCTATGAGGAGAGACAGATGTTCCTGGAGGAGATCGGTCTTGAGAAATCCGGAGTAGTAAGGCTTGTAAGAAGTGCCTATGCATTGCTTAACCTTGAGACATACTTTACTGCAGGAGTACAGGAGGTAAGGGCGTGGACATATAATAAAGGTGACAAGGCTCCGGCAGCAGCAGGTGTTATCCACTCTGATTTTGAGCGTGGTTTTATCCGTGCAGAGGTAATCAAATACGATGATTATGTACACTATGGTTCAGAGGCTGCTTGCCGTGCGGCAGGTAAACTTGGCGTTGAGGGTAAGGAGTATGTTGTACAGGATGGTGATATAATGCACTTCCTGTTCAACGTATAAATTGATGATGCGTGGCAATTGGAAACTGATACAATTTATAAGGGCGGTGAGATGGTTCTCACCGCCCTTTTTATTTGTTAAAATCTGCATATAAAAGTGCAATAAAGTGTAAGTGTAAATACTTATCAATGTGCAATAATGCCACATTTATTGGGATAATTGAAAAATTTGTATACCTTTGCTTGTTGTATGGAAAAAACCACCGTTTTTTCTACGCGTTTTTTTGCACTAAGACTAAAACAAAAAACTTACAGTAAACACTATTTATTAACCTAAAATTTATTTTATGTTCATTCACAAAAGTCTTGGTCGTTCATTGCGTCTAGCAGTGATGACTCTTGTGGCTATGACACT
>JAEIGA010005072.1_pt1 | contig 20223 bp, 27 predicted proteins | sample 9270691 | NCBI WGS metagenome assembly JAEIGA01 (sample SAMN17057246, study PRJNA624740) | gut metagenome | biome: biome; isolation source: fecal sample | host: Bos grunniens | place: China: Xizang | collected 2019 | reverse complement strand
GATCAATTACGTTTGCAATCCACCCGTTTTCTATAAAGTCGATAATATCAACCATTGTTATAATATCGTGTTTTTTAACGGCGGCTTTATAATCGCGCGCCGTTAATTTAATTACGGCTTTTGTTAGTTCTTCTAATCCATATTCATTAAACATGCTGTCTTAATCTCCGTTAATTTCTCTTGTATTTTCAATGATATAAATTAATGCATTAATAATGCTGCTTGCGCCTGCTATTGTTAATTTATTTGTTATTAACATTTCTGTACGGGCGCGTTTTAACGCTTCTATTCGTTCGCGTTTTTCCATTCGCATCAAATAAATTCAAACCCTTGTTTTATTGCTTTGTGGCATTCTTTTGATGCTAAATAAACGCCGTCGTATTGTTCCCAGTCGTCATTATCAAATGTGCTTATTCGTTTGGCTTCCGCTGCTTCGCGATTATAATAATATCTTGTTTTATAATCGTTCATTTTTAACGTTACAAACTCATTATTTAAAGACGCTATAAATACATCATTTTTTATTGCAACTACGCAGCATTTATATGCGCCTAAAACTTTATCAATTATTTTTGAATTATCATAATCAAAATAAGCGCGATAGCCTACGAAATAAATTATTTCGCCTAACTTAACTTCGTTATAACGTTCTGGCGGCGTTTCTTGCATTTTTAAATAGTCGAATATATCTAATTGATTTTCACATTCGTAATTGTTTAAATCATTCATGTTTAACCCTTCCTTAATTCGATTGTTGCAGGATATTTGCTTTTGGCATTTTCAATTTCGGTTTCTAAATCTTCAATTTTCTTTTTTAATCTGCTAATTTCGAATTGATCTAAAATAATTTGTGTTTCCTTATCTTGTATTGCTCTGCTTAATACTTCTAATATCTTTTCATAGTCTTTGTTTTCCATTATTCGTTATCACTCCTTTTATAAATTTCTTTTTGTTGTATTGAAAAATTAACGGCTTCTTCATGCGTGTTAAAATAAATATCTATGTGATTGCCTTTAATTGCGCCGCCTTTGTCTTCTACGGTGTAGGCGTGTCCGTCAATATAAACAATTGTGCCATATGGCAAAATGTTTAAATCTGCCGCAATTGTTCTGCCTGCTGTCGGCGTTGTGCCGCTTGCTGTTTGCATCTGTCCTGCGTATTGTCCTACGCAAATATCACAATCGCAATAACCAGTACAAATAAAGTTGCCTAAACATTCAAATGTAATGCTTTCTTGCGTTTCTTCTGTTGCTGATGTTTCAATAATAATTTCTTGTGTTTCTTGTATGTCGTTTGTGCCTACCGCAACGGGCTTTGTTATAACTAGAATTGCGCTAATTGTTGTGGCTGCTGCCCTTATTATATTTAATTTCACTTGTCCCCCTTCTTATGTCGTCCGCGATTTTCTGCCAAACGTTCGTTAAGTCTGGCGCTTCGTCCTTCTTAATAAAAACAATTTTCATTTTTCGCATTATTTCATCAACTTAAACATGTTTTCATCTGGAATATTAAAAGTTTCTTGCAATTTGCGCCAAAATTTCAAACGTCCTTCGCGCTGTCCTGCTTCAATTAGCGAATAGCTAGAACGATCTAGCCCGCAACGTTGCGCCATGTCTTCTTGTGTTAATTCGTGTTCAATGCGGAACAACTTTAAATTAATTCTTTTCTTGTTTTCCATGTTAATTCCTTTCTTATCCTGCTTTTGTTTCTTCTTCTTCGCTTTCCATAATTTCTAAAATTTCTTTTGCTGTTAAAACGTTGTAAACGTGACTGTAATTTAAATAATAATTGTCTAGCAATTCAATAATTGCATCTTGTTTGCTCATGTTTGTTTTCTCCCTTCAATGTTTCACGTGAAACAAAATTGTTTCATTTCGACGCGTCCCCGTCATGCCGTTAGGTCAGCATTTTAAAATTAAATTCTAGTTGCTTCGTTGTCTAATCTAATTTTTAAAACATTGTCTTCAACTCTGCATCTAAAAACTTCTCTGTTTAATAATTCTGGCATGCTGTAAATATTTACGTTTGTGCCTTCATAAATTGGTGTGTCTACGCTTGTGCATTCGCTAATAAATAAATTTGTTTTTACGCCTAAAAAATTGTTTAATAATTCTTCTACTATCATTGTGTTTTACCTGCCTTTGCTTTTATTTTCTATTGCCTTTCGACAATATTATAATAACATTTTATGTTGCGTTTTGCAACAATATTTTCCAATTTTGTTTCATTTCGTCATTATTGACAACAAAATATAAATTTATTCGTGCATTTTGTATATTTTTTGTTGCATTACGTCGCAAGCTGTGTTATATTTCATTCATGCCGTTGTTAATACGCGGCAAACAAAAATAAATAAATGGACGTGATAAAATGTTAAACGCTTCAATTGGTGAACGTTTGCGGGAATTGCGCAAGTCGCAGCATAAAACGCAACAAACTGTTGCAGATGCAATTAATATTAAACGTTCTACATTATCAAATTACGAAATAGGGCGCCGCCGTCCTTCTTTGGACGAATTAAAAGCATTGGCGCAATATTATAACGTTTCTTTAGATTTCTTTGGCGTTGCGCCTTCTGATGATCTAGCGGACATAATAGCCCGCGCATCTAAAATTTTTAAATCTGATGATATACCAGACACAAAAAAAGACGCGCTTTATATGCAATTAGCGCAATTATATTTTCAAATAAAAAGTAAAAAGGATTGATTTACAAATGACAAACAAAACTACACGCGCAGTTATTTACGTGCGTTATTCTGACAATAAACAAAATGATAGCTTTTCTATTGAATATCAAATAGAAGAATGCACAAAATACATTGAATTAAAAGAATACACGCCCGTTAAAACGTATATTGATGCGGCGCAAACGGGTAAAAAGACGGCAGGGCGCGAAAGTTTTCATGAAATGATAGCGGACGCGGAACGCGGTTTATTTGATAAAATTATTGTGTTTTCGTTTTCGCGTTCGTTCCGTAACACGCGCGACGCATTAAATTATAATCATGACTTATACGAAAAACACGGCATAAGAATAGAAAGTGTTATTGAACAAATAGACTTGAGCAACCCACACGGCAAATTTAGCGCTACAAATTTATTTGCTATGCATGAATTGCAGTCGGATATAATCGCAGCGCATGTTAAATCTGGCATGTATATTGCAGCTAAACAAGGTTATTATTTAGGCGGCTTTTGTCCTTTTGGTTATGAATTGTTTAGCACGGGCGAATTGTCGCGCGGAAAAGATAGAAAGAAATTTAAAATAAACGAAAAAGAAGCAAATATAATTAAACGCTTTTTCGACATGTACGCGGACGGCGTAACGTTAACGCAATTAAATCAATATTGCATAGATAACGACATACGCGGGCGCCGTGGCGACATTTTAAGCATTAACACGCTTGCAAGTATATTGCGCAATGCGTTTTATATTGGCACGCGCGAATATTCTATAAAAGGTTATGAAAAAGTTTATATTGAAAATTGTGTGCCTGCAATTATAGATGCGGCAACGTGGCATAAAGTGCAAGCAAGGCACGAAACAAATAAGCTAGTTAAACCGCGCCAAACTAAACGGCTTTATTCTTTAACGGGCAAAATCTTTTGTGCTAACTGCGGCGGGCATTTTTTCGGCACGCATAGAAACCGAAAACATGAAGCTAAAGAATATTATTATTATGAATGCTCTAAAAAGAAATTAAATAGAACGTGTAAAAATAAAAACGTTCGTAAAGATAAATTAGAAAAATTTTGCATTGACGAAATTAAAAAGCATATTTTAAACCCTGCTGCCATTGATGCAATTAGCATTGATATTTGTAGCCGTGTGCAAGCTGCGCCAGATAATGCAGCGGACAAAATAAAAAAATTAAATGCCCGTAAAGAAAAAATAAACGGCATTATTAAAGAAATACGCCGCGACATTTACGAAAAAAACGTTGATAAAGAAACGGGCAACGAAATGATAAAAGAATATCAAAAAGAATTAACACAAATAGAAATTGAATTGCCTGCATTAGAAAGTATGTTAGCGTATGCAATTACACCAGACAAAATAAAAGCGTATTTAAATAAAATGCTTTCGGATTTAAACGGCAGCAACGAACAAATTATAAAAATGATTTTTGACAAATTAATAGAAAAAATAATAATTCGTGACAATGAAATAGAAGTTTATTTGATTGTCGCGCCTTTTAATGTTCAAAATAGGGATAACGAACAATGCGGGCAACCTAAATATAACTTATCCCTAATAGAAGAACGCAAAAAAATAAGCCGTTACGAATAAAGCATATTTGCAGGCGGCAAAATAAAGACATGAAAAAATTAATATTAATGTTGTCTGTTGCTTCTGTCGTTGGCGCGTCGTCCGCATCTGCTGCGCATCATAAATGCACGGTGCAAGAAGGCGACAACCTTTATAATATTTCTAAACGTTACAATGTGGATTTTTCACGCGTTCTTGAATTAAATAAAAATCATTTGCGCGACGTCGATTTAATACACCCTAAAATGCATGTGTATATTCCAATAGACGACGGCAACGGATATAATGCGCAAGAAAGTTTAGCAAATAACGATAACACGAATACAAACGAAATAAACGCATCTAATACGCAAGCACAACAAATTTTAGATATTGTTAACGCGGAACGCCAAAAAAATAATTTAGATCCTTTGCAATTAGATGCAACATTAAATAAAGTTGCAACCGTAAAGGCTAAAGACATGGGCGACAATAATTATTTTTCGCACAATTCGCCGTCGTATGGTTCGCCATTTGATTTAATGCACGCTTTTGGCGTTGATTATAAAAGCGCAGGCGAAAATATAGCCGCAGGGCAAAAAAGCGCACAAGAAGTTATGAACGCATGGTTAAATTCTTCTGGACACCGCGCAAATATATTAAACGCCAATTATACGCATTTAGGCGTTGGATATTATAACAGCGGACAAACTGCGCCGTACTGGGTGCAAGAATTTATAGGCAAATAAAGGCGGCGTTTATCCGTCTTTATTTTCTGTGCAAAAAAATAACTGGCGCAATTAACGCCAGTGTGAAAAACGCTATACTTTAAGAAAAGGGATTAATTTTATTATTAACAATAATTTTTAGCATTATACATAAAAAAGGGATCGCAAGCGCAACCCCCTTTTTATAATGTGGATATGTGAAAAACTTTGTGCAAAACACTTTTTAAGTGCTGTAAATAGTTAATGGAATATTATTAACGTTTGTTACTGAATTGCCGTTATTAGTTAACTGTGTGATGCAGTGATTTAATACGGCGTAGCCACTAGGTGCGGAACAAAACCATGTTTGTGTATAACCAGACTGTGTTATTTTTGGCGCCTTTACGCTTTCGGCAATTCCTGCCGCGTTGGTATACCATACGCATAAAACTGCGCTGTAACTGTCTGTTTTGCCCGTATATGCTCTATATTCGCCGCCGTTAATTATAACTGCGCATGTTGGTGCAACGGGGAAACAATAGCCGCCTGCATCTTTACATGCAACATGACCGCGGCAATTTGTAAATGTTCCAGACTGTGCAATATATGAATTGCTTAATGTGTTAATTCTAAAGAAGCAATCTTGCGCGAATATATCGCCCAAACCGTCAAATATTTTTACTGCTGTTGCGCCTGCAGTTTCTACGGCTTGCACGGCTGCGCCCGTTATATTAACGTCTTTACCTGCAAATATAACATTGTTACCGCCTGCAGGGATTGACGGCGCAATTTGTCCGCTATTAGAAAAATCAATAATAACGCGTCTGTTTGTTGTTGTTGTCTTGCCTAGTTGAAACCATACATAAGGCGTTGCGCTGCTTCCATTTCCCGAAAACGGAGTTGACGCGCCTAAATTGCCGCCTACAACTCTAATTTTTAACATTGCATTGTCTACGTCATTATTTAAAAACTTTTGGCATATATTCGATATTTTAATATTGTCATTAATGCCAGTGCAAACGTAAATATAATCTTGATCTACATTTAACGCGTTCATGTCGTTTTGCAATTCTTCAACTATGCCCGTCAATTTTTCTATGTCGCCGTCTGCTTCAATAGATTTTTTTAATTTAACAACTATTTCGCTGCCTGCCAATCGCGTATTTGTGAACGTAATTATGTTTTTAACTCTTGTATAGTCTACGCCCGCAACGTCTAATATTCCGTTTGTGTAAACGTCAATTATAACCGCGTCGCCGCCGTCTGCGTTAAACTGTGGAATATTAAAAGTTATTGTTGTTGTGCTTGTTGTTAATACTTCGCGCCATGTATATTCCTGCAGCATTGACATTATAGCAGGCGTAACCGACGACGCCCAACCGCAAACGCTGTTATTGCTTCGCATGTCTGTTATATTATCGTCTGTTATTTCGCGCGCATTGGCGTTTACTTTAACATAAGCTAACGCAATTTCGTAAATAGTATCATTTCTTGTTAATGTTGGCGCTACTGGTTCCGCTGCCGCTGTTCCCTTAACTATATCTGGGTAAATCGCGCGCACTTCTTCTGAAGTATCTAAACGCAATACAACTGCATCAATTCGCGATAACTCGCCCGTTGGTGCTGTGCTGATTAATAAATTTGTTTCGGCTGTATCACTATAAAAATAATGTCCATTAATCCACGCGCGCCCCGCTGCTAGTGTTAAATACATTCCATTAGCTGCAGTTATTTTTAAGTCGTCGTCTTCTGAATATCTAACGCCGCTTTTAATGATAGTTGCTAAATTGTCGCAATAATCTGCGCTTGAATATGTACGATCATAAACGCCTTCTGTTTCTATTGCATCAAAAAAACCGCTTGTTTGTGCCATATTTACGCCCCCTTCATTATTCCGTTATTGTCTGATTTAATCGGCAATCTTTCGACTTCTTGCATTATATGTTTAATAAATCCGTTACCAGATAAATTATTATGGTAAACGTTATTCATTCGTTGCAAGTCTTCGTATTCTTCAATTGTTATGTAACCGCGTTCAATATAACATTTGCCTAAATGTTTAATTCTATCGCTTAGAAGTATGCGCAAACCTGCTTTAATGTCTGCTTCGCTTTCTCTTTCTTTTTTGCTTTCTTTAAGAAACCATAGCAAAACGCTAGTTATTCCCGTAACAACTGCCGCCGCTGTTGTACTGTTAATTAATTGTATAATTTCATGTTGCATTTTTCTGTCCTTCTTAATAGTCTAATAATTTCAATGTAACGCCATAACCGCTTGTGTCTTGCACTTCGGTAACTTCGCCAATTCTTACATTTTGGGCAATTCCTAAAATATTGTCTTCAATTGTTACTTTGTCGCCTATAAAATAATCTTTTTCAAACTCTAAACCGCTGTTAATTATATCAACTTCGCCGTCAAATGTTTGCGTTAATTTATACGCTTCTAATCCTGCTTTTGCTGCAGTTCTTAGCATGTTTAAATAAACGGCGTCTGAATATTGCTGTTCGCTTCCTTCTGCGTCTTTATATGTTTGGCTTTGGCTTGACGCATCTATAAACACTTCGCGCCTATTTTCGCCCGTCTGTCCGTTCGTAACAATAACAAATTTTCTTGCCGTGCCTTCACCTTCGCCACCGCATAACGCCGTATTTTTTAACGCTGTGTCGTCTTCTGTATAGTCTGCAGTTAATATATTGTCAAATTCTTGCGAAAAAATAATAGGTTCTTCGCCGCTTCTGGTTCGGTCTGTGCCTTCATAAACCGAATAAATTAAATTGTTTGTTTCTTGATCTAATGTCATTTTAGCGCCGTAGCCATATTCTTGCAATAATTCTTCTGAATAGTTAAACAAGTTTTTATAGCTTGTTTGTGTGTCTGCCGCGTTGCCTTCTTGCGTAACAATTCGCGCGGGCAAATTAGCTAATTCGCCTAATTTAATATAACTAATATTTCGCGTTGTATCTGTCGCATTAATTATATTTGCGTTAACCATGCTTCGCACGGACGTTTCGACTAATCCAGAAAAGACAACGGGCGTTATTGTGTTGTCGCTTAGTTTATAAATTAATCTGCGTTCTAATATGCTTTTTGCAAATCTACCCGTTGCTGTTAACATAAAGCCGCTAGAAGTATCAAACGTAAATTCTATCTTTTCAATTATTCCGACGTCTTGGCGTCCTTCGCGTGTAACATAGTAGCCGCGTTTTAATGTGTCTATTGCGTCTTGTGTCGCAGGCACGTATATTTCAAAATCGCCCACGCCGTAATACACGCAATGCCATATAATAGACGAAAAATTATCAATAATATTAATAACTTTTCTGTTTGTATCTCTTATATATATTAAATCTATCATGTTGCCCCCTATATAAACGCGCGTTTAAATTCGAAATATGTATGTAACAATTCGCTTCCGCCTGCTTCTACTGTTGTAAATTCTTCTTGTCCGACATTCATTTGAAACCATGTTGAACCCTGCGCCACTAAATTAATAATATTAACGTCGTTTTTCTTAACGCTTTTATGTCCTTTAGTTGTGTTAATTACAATCTTGTCGCCGCGTTCCATAGTCGTATTAATTTGAAAATATGCGCCGTCGCTTGCACGTTCTAAACGTGGGTTTGAAATGTCACCCGCCGCAACAAATGTTATTTGCAATCCCGTTGCAACGTCGCCCGCATTGTAAAGTGTACGCGTCATTTGTGCGCCTATTTTACCGAAAACAATAGGCTTTGCCGCTGTTATTGTTAATTCGAAATGATGCAGCGCAAGAACGCGTGAAATGTTTTCAATAATTGTTCGCGCATCTTGCCAATACGGATAACCACAATATAATTTAATTTGCATAACAACTTGTCTAGTAAAACGCGCCATTGTGATGCTTTCAACTGTGCCAGTTATAGTTAAATCGCGCCCGTTATGTTTATAACGTAATGTGCTTTCTTGCTTCGGCTTTACCACTGCAAAAATATTGCGTTTTGCTTCTTCAATGTTAACGCCGTCTTTCATAGTTAAATAAAGAACCATTGAACGCGGCTTAGTTTGTGCATCTGTAACCGTTGAGCCGTCCGCTAAAGGCATTGTTTGCGCTGTTATTGTAACGTCGCTTTGCGTCATTCCGTCAATGTCGGTTAATATGAAGTTTTCATTTGTTGTTAAATCTAATTGACCGTATTTATTTTGAATAACTAATGTAAATTGCATTTTGTCGCCCTTTCTAAATGTTTCATTTTGGCGCGACGGGATTTTAACCCCGCCTTTTATACGCCTAATAATGCTAATTTAACGGCTGCTTCTGTGTCTTGCTTACTCTTATACAATTCATAACGTGAATGCGCAGCGCTATAATAATTTGTTTGATTAACAGTAACGTTTTTATTATTGTCAATTGTAGAATTGCCGTTGCCGCTATTATTGTTTAATGCGCTTGTTTCGGCTTTTAATTGCCTTGCAACGTTTCTAATCCATTGCGTATTATTTTCTAATGGCACAATAGCTTCGGCGCCGTCTTCGCCAATTTCTGCAAGTGTAGCGCCACGAACAACGCCACCCTTAGCAAGTCTAGGTAAATCGAAAGTATCTAGCTTTGATAAATTAATCCCCGGCACTTTATTAATTGTACCTAACAATGAATTAATTGCCTTAATTGGTGCATTTAAAACGTTTTCAACTGTTCTTAGAACGGCGTTAATTGCTGATTTAAACGCGCCGCCTATTGCGTCGCCTGCCTTCTGTCCTATGTTAGTAAATACGCCTTTAATCGTGTTCCATATGCCTTTAAAAAAGCTACCAACTGAATTAAACACGTTTTTAATTGCTTTCCATGCATCACTAAAAACATTCTTAAAAAAATTAACTACTGGGCTAAATATGTTCTTTACGCCTTCCCATAATGATGAGAAATAGCCAGAAACGGCGTCCCATATTAATTTAATTGCGTCCCATGCGCCACTAAATATGCCGCTAAAAAATTCTAATACTGGTTCGAATATTGCTTTTATTGCGTCCCAAACTGTTTGGAAAAAGAAAGAAGCTAATAACCACACGTCCTTAATTAAAGTAAAGGCGTTTCCAAATAGTGTACTAAAAAAGTCTGCAACGGGTGCAAATACTGTTTTTATTCCTTCCCACACTTGACTAAAAAACGCCGAAACTGTAGCCCATACGCCTTTTATTGTTTCCCATGCGGTTTGGAATGCTGTTACAATTCCTTCTATTATTGGTTCGGCAATTGCTTTGATATTTTCCCACAAACCTATCCAAAAATTTCTAAAACTTTCGCAATTATTCCATAGCATAACGAACGCCGCAACTAATGCAGTTATAGCCGCAATAAGAATGCCTATTGGGTTCGCGTTCATTACTGTATTTAATAATGTTTGCGCAGCCGCTTGCGCTTTTGTCACAACTGTTAATGCAGTCCAACCGTCTTTCATAACTTTTAATGCTGTTGTATAGCCAATATATGCGGCAATTCCTGCAGCCATTGCGCCTAATGCTGTTATAAATTCCGTGCTGTGATCAACAACAAATTGAACCGCATCTAATAGACTGCCTAAAACGTCAACCCCTGCCCTTAACGCGGGTTCAAACTTTTGATAAATTTCTATTTGAACGCCTTCTAATTGGCTGTTTAATGCGGTTAAATCACCGTTTAAATTATCGTTCATTGCTGTTGCCATTTCGTCGGCTGTTCCCGTTGCGCCGTTTAATGCATCTTCAAAACTTGCGGCATTATCTACGCCCGCATTTAGAATTAAATTTAATCCTTTTATTGAGTCGCTTGTAAATGTGGATTGTAACGCCGCCGCTTTTTCTGCGTCGCCCATTCCGTTAGTTGCTTTTTCAACGTCCTTTAAAATGTCTGTTAAATCTCTGTAATTGCCTTGCGCGTCCATAACTTGCACGTTTGTTTCGCCAATTTTAATTGCGCCGTCTTTCATTTTTGAAGTCATGTCACGCATTACGGCTGTTAATGCTGTTCCCGCTTCCGAACCTTTTAAACCTTGATTTGCTAACATTGCAAGAAAAGACGTTGTTGTTTGTACGTCTTGCCCTGCTGCATTCATGTTTGCAGCGCAGTTTTTAAAGGCTTCGCCTAGTCCTTCAACTGTTGTATTCGCGTTTGCTTGCGCATATGCTAACATGTCCGCAAATTCTGCGCTTTGGCTTGCTTCAAGTCCAAATGCTGACATATAATCAGTAACCAAATCACTAGCGCTTGCTAAATCCATGCCAGATGCCGCCGCTAAATTTAAAACGCCGCCTAGTGCGCTTGCTGACGTGTTGGCGTCCCAACCTGCTAACGCCATATAACTTAATGCGTCGGCGGCTTCACTGGCACTAAATTGCGTTGTACTTCCAAACTTTTTGGCTGTGTCTTCTAGCATTTGCATTTCTTCGGCTGTTGCGCCACTTAATGCGCCTACATTTGACATTGATTTTTCAAACGTCTTTCCGACTTCAATAGTTTGGCTTATCATGTCTTGCATTGCGCTAATTGCCGCGCTAATTGCATTTGCTGCCAAATTACCTAATGCAACGGTAAATGCATTTAACCCGCCGTCGCTTGCATCTTTTAAATTCTTACCCGCCTTTTTGCCTTCGTCGCCTAATTCTTGTAAATCCTTTGTCGCGCCTTCTAGTTCTTTTTGTGTTTTATTAAGTGCTGCAGTTTGGTTATTAATTTGTGTTCGCAAGCTTATTGCTTTATCACTAGAAGGATCTAAACCCTCTTTAATTAATCTGCTATATTCACTTTTTAACGCGCTTACCTTCTGCGCCTGCAAGTCTTCAATAGAAGTTAATTTTTTAATTTGCGCTTGCAGCCCTTCGCTACTTGTTCGCCAATCGTCCATACCTGCGGCGGCTGCCTTAAATTCGCTTTCGCTTTCTCTTATTAACTTGTTTGCTGTTGCTAGTCCTTTTTTAAGGTCTGACACGTCAATAGTAAATTTAGCGCCTAAATTTTCGCCATTTGCCATAATTCACCGCCTTTATATGTAGTCCCAAATAATATCCCTGCCGTTTTTCTTATCTGGCAATTTATTTTCTAACTTTTTCATTTGTTGCGTTTGCTGTTCTTCCTTTGATACTTCGCCGTGCTTAATCAAATAATTAATTACTTCTATAACGTCGTTTGTTTCTTGATCTAAAACATTAAACGCATTTGTATTGCTTCCCTTTGCAACTGTAAATGTTAAATCCATTAATATATAACTAATTTCCTGCGGGGTTCCTTCCCCGCTAGCTAGTTTTTTGCTTGCGAACCTTGTATTAACTTAGCTTTGTTTGTTAACTGTCTAAATGTGCTAAAAATGTCGAATGCGTCCGCGTCGTCTAATTCTTCAACTGTTAAACCGCTAAAAATATAAGTCATAAATTTAGAAATTGCGTCTAACTGTTCGTCTGGTTCTTTATCTTTTAAATTATCCTGCAATTTAATTGCTTGTGTAAATAAACGCCATTTAATATGATTTGTTTCATATGTCTTTACAATTTCGTCATTTTCTCCGTAAATATTTAATGTAAATTCTGCTGCCATTTTAAGCCCCCTTATTTAATAAAAACGCGGGGACGGATTAACCGCCGCCCGCTAACTTAATTTAATCTGTTGTTGCAACTGTCTGCGCTGTTACTTTTTCGCAAACTGTGCCTAAATTATCTGGTGTTACTACCTGCTCGAACCAGTCTTTATTATCTTTAACTTTTGTTGTTGCTTCGTCGATAATAACGCGCTTACAAACCTTATTTGTATTTGTAAATTTATGCACTGTAGGAATAGCACTATATGTTAATTCTGTTCCCGTTGCGTCTGTGTCTTCGCCCTTTGATTTAGCGCTTTCGTCTGGAATTGCGAAAGTACCTTTTAAGAACCAAAACATTTCGCTTGTGCCGTCTAAATTATTCTTTTTAGCGCCTAACGCGAAATATTCCCCGTCTTTAAATACGCCTTCATCAATAACGGCGCCCGTTGTTTCATCAATAGACTTGCCGTTAATATTGGCAATTGCTGCCGCTCTTAAACCTGCGCCGCTTACAGTAACTTCGCTCTTTCCTTCGCGTCCAACGTTCGCAAATACTGTATTATCGAAATAATATGGTGTCTGTTCGTTATCAACTGACACGGATAATTCACCCGCAGGGATTAAATGAAACGGTGTTTCTGTTGTAAATGCTTCTTCTGTGTCTTCTGTGATTTTAGCCGCATAAATGTTTTCTAATCCGCGCTTTAATGTAAACTTTTCCATTGTTATTCCTGCCTTTCTATATAATCAAATTCTAACGCCCACGCTGTATAATTAACATTTTGTGTCATTAAATCATAGCCTTTGCCATGTGGAATAAATCCATATTTTTTTAATTCTTTTCTTATAAGCTGTGGTGTTGTGTTAACTTGTTCTGGATCCGTTGAATAGAAGTTAACATTAAATGTATACGTTGTTAATGCGTCTTCATTGTCAAATGATAATTGCGTGTCGCTGTCTATCTGACGAAATGTTATAAACGCATCTGGCAATGTTTCTTCTGGTTCTATGGTTCCTTGTAAATAAACATTTTCGTTATATGTGCTTAAAATGTTTATTAATAATTCTTTTGCCGTCATTGTTCTAACCCTTTTAAAATCTCTTTTAATGCATCTTCTTGCGCCCTTTTAATCTTGCTTTTAGCTTTCTTCTTAGCGCGTGTTATAAAGCCCCTGCCGTCTACGTGTCCGCGGTCTGTGCCTAGTGTTACCCACTTGCCATTAATTTGTACGCGTTGCCCGCCTTCTTTAGTAAATCTGTGCGGCGTGCCGTAATTTAAAAATAACGCCTTATAGCCTTCTGACGGCTTTTCTTTGTCGTATACGTCCAAACGCCACCCCACAACGGCTTTTGCTTTATCTCCGCTTGAATTGCTTTTGCATTCCGTCTTAATTGCTTCAATAACGTTTGCAGGAACGCCGCTTGAATTGCATTCATTAACTAATGTTGTTTTATAGGCTTGCGCGCCTTGTTTGGCTGCTTTCATAATTGCGCCGTTTATATTTCCGTCTGCCTTTTTAATTTTGTCTATTAATTCTTCAAAATTAACGCTAATATTAACGCCAGACTTTAAATTTTTATAGCTTGCCATTATGCGCCCCCCTTTACGCGTTGCACTTTAAACGAAATTAGTTTGTTGCGCATCTCTAAATTTTCGGGTTCGCCTAATATATCAAATGCCGCGCCGTCTGTTAGTCTTTTAATTCTGCAATTAGCTTTAATGTCTGGATTATAAAACGTAATAACCTGCGCTGTATCTTGTATTGTTATAACGTCGTCGTTTTGGCTTTCCGTGCCACCGTATGAAGAAAAGTTGCAATTAAATTGCGCTTTTTCTTCAAATGCTTTTGTAGTAACGCCATATACTTTTGTTATTGTTGGAATTAATAGCATGCAAGGCGTATTCATTTGATATGCTTTTATTGGTTCATACATGCGCGCACCCCCTATTTTAATGCTAGTTGAGTAACGCGCATTTTAAAATAATCTGATAAAGTTGCGGCGCCCGCGCCATAATTCCATAAATCAATTATGCCGCGTGTGATGCAACCAACGGCGGCACTTGATTGCACAACGTCTTCAGAAACGCCCGCATCTTTCATAAATTCTTTCACTTCTAACAAATAAGGACTTAGCGTGTCATTTAAATAACTATTTCCGCTTTGTCCTAACGCGTTAACAACTTCTATTAAAATTTCTTCGTCTGTCATTGCCGCCATTGTTTAAATTCCTTTCTTACTCTGCTGAAACTGTTAAAATTACAAATCCGTCCTGCTTTACAACGTCGCCGCCTAACTCTACGTCGCCGCGAATTGCTAATAAGCCCTTGTCAAATGCAAAATCTTCAGAAACTCTTACATCATAGTCACTAAATAATGCAAGTTCAAAACCTGCAGGCTGTCCATAAATTAATGTGCCTTCTGTTAAATCGCTGTTAATGCAATACTTAACAGATAGACCGCCGTCTTTAATAACGCCAGTGTTTGGGTTTGCTGTGTCTGGTGTGATTTCATAAACTGCCTGCTTATTATTTCCGCGAACGTCGCCAAACTTAATTAAATCTTTCTTGTTAAGGAAAAGAACGGCGCCGCCCATGATGTTTTCATCACCGCCATAATTAAATGCAATTGTTCTTAATGTCTTATCGTCAATTGCTGTTGCTGTAATGGCTGCGTTAAGAGTTGATGCAACAATCTTTGTTGTGATTAATTCCTGCGCTGACTTTCTTAATGCAATTAACGCGCTTTCTCTTACTTTAGCTTCATAATTTAATGGTGTCTGCTTCTGTACCTGCTTAGAAATATAGCTTAATACTGACTGTGTTTCTGGTGTGATAGTAACAAAATCAAAAGATGGATCACTAGAATTATATGTGCCGCCTTCTGTCTGTGTATCTGCTGCGGCGTTTGTCTTCTGAAATGCAACCTTATAAGCGCCCATGCCGCTTGCGTCTGTTACCTTTACTAAATCAACAATAGAAGACACTGTGTTAAACATGTCATTAATGCCGCTCACTTCTGTTGGTGTGGCAATCTTTCCAGACGAAACTAGAACGCTTCTTGCTTCTACATTGTTAATTGTCATTTTGTTGTTTGCTGCAAACTTCTGTGCGCGTGCTTCTGCCTTCTTCTGTGCGTTTGTTTCAAGTGGGTTTGATGCGCTGCGCATAGTAGCTAATACATTTAGCTTTCTGCTGTCCTTTACTACGTCGTCGTCACCTTCAACAACAATTTCGCCGTTGTGTGCGTCGTTGCCGCTGTCGTTGCCGTCATGTGAGCCGTTGCCGTTGTCACCGCCTGCAGGCTTATCCATTTCGTTTAATACTTCTTCTAGGTCGTTGATTTCGTCGCGTAACTTCTTCATTGTGTCGCCAATTGCTGCGCGCTCTTCCTTGCTGTCGCTGTTAATCATGCTTTCATTTAACTTCTTTAGCTGTGATCTCTTTTCATTTAATACCTTTAAAATCTTATCTCTCATTGTGTTAATTCCTTTCTGCATACTGCATTAATAATATTTTTGTGCTTAAATCAATTGTTTTTGCGCTTGCTCTTTTTTCATTGTCCAATGAACCGCGCCATGCTTCCGCAAGTTCGCGACTTCGTGCAAATACGCTTGTATCTTCATACGCGGGTGTGTCCACTACCGACACGTCGAAAATCTTATCAAATTTTTTAATTCTTCTAATTGGCATTTTGCCGCTTGTGTCTATTTCTTCGTCTGACACTGTAAACGCAAATGACATTTTATCAATTAAGCCCGCTTTAATACGTTTATACATGTCTATGCCGTCCGTTGTGTCTAGCAATTCCGCATAAATCTTTAATCCCTTGTCGTCAACGGTTAATTTTAAAGACTTGTTGCGTGTTCTTGCTAAAATTGGCACTTCGTCCGAATGGTTATACTTTAACGGCACGTCTTTTAAATTAGCACCGTCAAATGCGCCGCGTTCTATAACTTCTTTAAACGCCCAATCATCAAACCCTATAACTGTTTCTGAATTGTAAACGGCTGCGTAACCTTCAATAATCATTTTAGCTTCTTCGCCGTCGCTTGCTTCTCTGTACGAAATATTAAAATTGCCAATGTCGCTTAATCTAACTTCTTTTACATTTCTTTTTTCTGCCATTGTTTCCCCCTTTCTAATGTTTCACACAAAACATTTTTGTTTCAAAATGACGCAAGCCCCGCGCTTTCGTTTGGATCTGCGCCGCCTTCTGTTCCGTTGTCTATTTCATTGTAACCGCGCGGCATTACGTCCCCGCCTTCAATTGGTGGATAGCCTAACAATTCGCGCGCTTCGTTTTTTGTAAATATTCCTGCAGGTAAACCGCTTTGCAATGCTGCAATTTTGTTTTCCATTGACATAAAATTTATATCACGTGGATACAATGTTAATTCGTTTCCGTAGCTTCTTTCGCGGTCTGTAAATAACACGTCTGTCATTGCCTGCCCTAATGAAATAATGTCAGCTTCTAACGCGTGTTCGTAATATGCTTCTTTCTGCGCTTTTGTATAGTCGCCGTTTAGGATTGCTAAACTTGTGCCATTCGCGCGGCATATTGTTTCATAGAAGAATTTTAACGTTTCTGCATCTACTAATTTAACGTCATGCGGTAACGCTGTGTATTCTGTTTTTAAGTCTTCTACTAGCAAGCCGCTTTCGTTGTTTTCTAGTTTGTTTATAAATTCTTCGCGCTTTGCGTCTGTGCTTTCGTCGTCCAAATATGTATTAACGCGCAATATTCCGTTAACTTTGCATGATACTTCAATAGCCTTTGCAATACTTTGGCATAGTTTATTATAAGTATCTAACGCCGTTAATAGTCCTTCTTTATCCGCAAAACCATTGCCGCCAAAATAATCATTAACGCCATAATCTTTACGCCAGTGTATTATATCCTCTTTCGGCAATGTTACTTCATAACCGCTATTGAATTGCAAATTAACATAATAATTTTCTTTTGCGTCAACTAAATATGTAACCTGCGCAGGGCGTAACGGATAAATAGAAGTATAAACGCGTTCGCCTGCTTTATTTAAATAATATTCTGGATAAATAAAAACGTTTTTTGTTAACTCTAACAAAATCGTTATTTTTTCCAAAAAGTCCGCTGTCGTCATGTATGCATTGGGTTTGCGCATAATGCGCGCTACTGTACTATCATAAATAATTGTTTGCTTGCCGTACTTGTCTGTTATGTGACGCGGGCGCAGCTTCTTAAATTCTGTTGCCTTGCATCTAATCGACTGCATAACAATATCTGATGCATACACGTTTGCGCCAAACTCCGAATAAAACGGCGTGTTTCCGCTTTGTGTCGGCGCGTTGCGTAGCTTTTCATCTTTTTTTAAATTTTTCTTTTTTAAAAAATCAAATAACGCCATATATTCCCCCGCTAATTATTTCAATTCCCTATACAATTATTATACTCGCTTCTAAAACGTTGTAAAGTTGCATATAGGATTATTAAAGTTACTGCCCCGTCAATTCTTCGCGACGGCAAATTATTAATTTTAACGGCTAATTGCTGCCCTAAATTATTAACTTGCACTGATGCATTGCCAAAATTCCATTTATCGACGGGATTATTATTATAATTTATTAAATGTGCTTTAAAATCTGCTTCCGCCCACTTCATAGGGCTAGACATAACGGCAGGGCGCTGCGGTATATTCTCACACTGTATGCCATAATCGTCCATGCGCTTTAAAAAGTCTTTTGAAAACCTTTGATCATAGCCGCATGCTAATATTTTAATTCCGTATAGCTTTTTTAAACTTGCTAACCAGTCCGCAACCTGCGTTAAGTCGTTGTCGTTGCCTTCGCATATTGTTATATGTCCTTCTTTTACCCACTCTTTATAATGCGCGCCGCTTTGCGCGTCGTCGCTATTCTTTAACTTGCTTTCTGGTATCCAATAATGCGAAAAAATATATTTTGTTTTATCTTCGGGGCGCATTATCAACAATTTAGCGTTTGTTAAGTCTGTCGTTTCGGATAAATCCACCGCCGCCAATGCATAAGCGCCGTGAAAATCTTCAAAACTATACGTCTGCATGTCGTAATTATAATCTTCGTGATTTAACCAACTTTCTGCAGTATTCTGTTTTATATTAAAGTCTTTGCAAAGTAGATGCACGCGGGCGCCTTTGTCGTGCTTTGCTGTTTCAATGTCACGTTGTAATTTAGCTGTTTTCTTTACGCCGTATCTAATGGACGGGTTCGACTTTTCCCACGTCGCGGGATCGTCCCAGATTTCTGCTTCACAATCTTGCTCATATAACCACGGTAAAAAATGTATATCGTCAATTAATCCGTCTATTATATCGTGCGCAGTTTGTAGCTTTTTATCTAAATAACCGCCGTTAACAAATCCTTGCGTTGTACAATTTAAAAATAACGGCTGTTCTTTTGACGACATGGCGCGCCAAATTGCTTCCGTTAATTCGTCGTTTTCCATGTCGTGGCTTTCGTCCACGTATGCTTTATCATAATTAAAGCCGTCTAACGATTTCGCTTTGCTCGATAGTCGCGTTATATGTATATTCTTTTTATCATTTCGCAATTCCGTTAATGTCTTAGAAGTAACTTTGTTTTTCGCGTCCAAACGTGCGCGCATTCCTGCAATTTCGCCCCAAATTAAACGCGCTTGCTTGTCGTCATTAGAACCACAGCAAATATCTTGACCGCCTGCGCCTATAAATAAATCTGTGTTGCCGTCTGCCGCAAACATTGTACTTTTGCCGTTCTTTCTTGCAATTTCTAATAACGCTTCTGTAAATCGTCTGTAATTAGTATCGCGCATTTTAAAACTATAAAGCGCTTCCCAAAATGCTTTTTGCCACGGCATTAAAGAAATAGGCTTGTTATAGTACGGCGCTTTAGATTGTAAACACAAACTTTCTTGAAACTTAAAACGTGTGTTTGCTTCCGTTGTGTCGTATATATATATATCGTTCTTTAAATCATCAACTAAATTGTAAACTTCACGTGTTAAATAATCGCCTGCGATCACGTCGCCCCATTCAATCATTTTTTTATAAATTTCTAAATGTGTTTCTGTCATAAGCTAAAGCCCGCCAATACTTCTAATAATTCGTTGCCGTCGTCTTCGCCGCCACTTCTGTAAATTGCATTCATTAGCACTTTAACCGCATTTAAATAACTTTGCATCAACTCTTTATATTGTTTGCTTGCAGGCGTCGCCTTCTGGATTGCTTTATTTGTGCTGCTAACTCTAATTTGCGGCAATTTGCGCAATTCCTGCATGCGTTCTTCAATAAAAACAATGTCTTCAACCAACGGGCGCAATACAATTGCTTTTTCTTTGTCTATATCTTTAATGACTTTCATTAATTCTTCATAGCGCGCCGCGTTTTTTTCTTTTTCTTTACTCATGTTTTGCCTTCTCCCGCGTTTATCAATTCTTACGGCTGCTAAAAATAAAAATAGTTTTGCAACCGTCCTAAAAAATCAAAATCCCGCCCAAAATGGTTTGAAAATCTCGTTTTCAATGGTGGTTATTATTTTTTTGTATTCTATTAAAGAATAGTCGATATTTCTAATAAAGGAGAACTTATCTCTCCAACTATATTCTTTTGACAGATTGTTGATTTTACTCTCCAACTGTGTATCAATCGCACTAAGGATAGCTTCGTTCAAATTATGCGCTTCCAGTATTTTTACTTTTTTGCCTGCGACTTCTTCTTCAGACGGAGCTTGAATACCCTTATATGT
>JAEIGA010005071.1_pt1 | contig 20224 bp, 18 predicted proteins | sample 9270691 | NCBI WGS metagenome assembly JAEIGA01 (sample SAMN17057246, study PRJNA624740) | gut metagenome | biome: biome; isolation source: fecal sample | host: Bos grunniens | place: China: Xizang | collected 2019 | reverse complement strand
GTCATATTGAGCGAAGCGAAATATCTATTATGCAGAGATTCTTCACTGCATTCAGAATGACATATAAACAAAAGAGCAACTTATATTCATTAAAGTTGATTTAAAAGGTGTGAGTTCAAGGCTTGCGAAGCCAAACAAAACAGCAGTTTACTTGGAGTAAATGAGGATTTTGGTGGCGAGCATAACGCAGAAATCGCAGTTTTTAAACAACTTTACATTATCGGAAACCAAATAAACACCGCCACATCCCACAACGCATGCGAAATTATTATTGCAGCAAAATACTTGGGGAAGAAACGGTAGAGAGCACCCCATGCCGCACCGGCTACAAGAGCCGCCATGGTGAGCATGAAGTTACACGAGCCGGCATGCACAAGCGCATAAATAAGCGTTGTCACAACAAAGCCCGCGTTTGCATTCCACTTTTTTGATAGATTCTCCTGCACATAGCCACGCCAGAAGATTTCCTCGGCCGGCCCGATGAGGAATAACATCAGTGCAGTCAGCAGCCACGGCGACTCACCATCTTTCATGCCATATATGGTATCGACCTGTGGTCGTGCAAAATCGAACATCAGCTGCGAGAGCTTGTCGCCAACCCAGAAGATGTCCCACAAAGCGACAGCAATCACTACACCCCAAAGAATATTGGCAGGGGTCAGATGTACCCTTTTCCACCACCCTGGCGCAAACATGGTCGCACAAATAGAGAGGGTACATGCCGAGGCCGTCATCATCCACCAGAAATTGACATGAGGTGCGGTCCACGGACTGAACATTACAGTCCACAACACAGCTGCAAGGATTATAGTGAATGTGACACGGCGCATCATAAAGCCGCTGTTGCAAAGAGTGAAACTGAAAGCAACAGGCTGAACATCAGCTGTAGCTGCGCCGTCTTTTCATCAATGCCCACAAGTGCCTTCATGCCCTCAGTAGGTAGTTTTATCATTGCACGGCAGTTGTCAATCGCAGGCTTCAAAGCTACCACAACAACCAAAGCCCACCAAGGCATTTCGCCACAGATGGCAGCAATAAGAATGCACACGAAAGGCAGCACAATCTCGGCTATGTAAAAAGCGACCGATGCACGCTTGCCAATGAGCATTGCAAATGTTCTGATGCCGGCACGGCTGTCCTGTTCTATGTCGCGCGAATTGTTGACATGCAGAATACCAACCGTAATGAGGCCGATGGGCAACATAAGCCACAGCACCTCTTTGTGGAGATAGCCTGTTGCGACGAATGATGTTCCAAGAATGGGCAGTACCGAATAGGTAAGGAATATGTCCAAATCACCCATTGCATGATATTTCAGCCATGGATAGAAAAGTGTGAGCACGCAGCCTGCAAGCCCGAAATAGAGAACCGGCAGACCGGCATACAGCGTAAGGCCTACACCTGCCACCACGGCAATGGAGAGTAGAATCCATGCAAGTCTTTTTATTTCGGAGGCTTTGAATTCACCACTAACAATAGACATGCCACCAATGGCATCTTCGCGGTCAACGCCTTTTTTATAGTCAAAATAATCACTCCAGGTATTACCTGCAGCATGAAAGACAATGATATTCAGCAACGCCCATACACCGGCGAGCCAATCAATCCTGTAGCCCACCCAATTGAGGTAAGCCAATGTTACCAACACCGGCATTGCCGACGCAGGAAAAGACCAAGGACGGGTAGCAAAAAGCCACGCCTTGAAACTGTGTTTTGGAGTTTTTTCCATAGATTAAGTTCTTGTATATTATCAGTAATAATTGCAAAGATAATGTAAACGAGCGAGATAAATAAAGCTTGCTTTAATTTATTTCAAAGCAAATGCCGCAAATCTTTGCAAAAAGACATGCGGCATTTGCCGTTCTGCAACCAAACAGCAAGGTAACAAACACATTTACCGGTGCAAAAAACAAAAAATAGGGTGCTCCACCCCATGTCGCATGTAAAAATGTTGCTGTTTTTATGTAAAAACAGTACATTTGCACTTTATTGCAGCAGAACCATAGGTTGCACACAGTAGAAACAATAATGAAAGTAATGAAATTCGGCGGAACATCTGTTGGTTCCGTAAACAGCATATTGAGCCTCAAGAACATCGTTGAGGAGGCAGCCGCAAAGGAACGCGTGATTGTTGTAGTATCGGCACTTGGCGGCATCACAGACAAACTGATAAAGACAGCCAACCTCGCCGTTGACGGCGACATGGCCTTCAACGAGGAGTTCAAGGAGATTGTGGCACGCCACCACGATATGATTGGCTCTGTAATCACCGACAACAGCAAGCGCACCGCGCTGCTCGAAGAGGTCGACATGCTCCTGAACGAACTGAACAACATATATCAGGGACTTGCGCTCATCAACAACATGACCCCGAAATCCGAGGCAACAATCGTAAGCTATGGCGAGAGAATTTCGAGCCGCATTGTAACAGCTCTCATTGATGGTGCAGTGCGCTTCAATGCCCGCAAGTTTATCAGAACCGAAACAAAGCACAGGAAATATATCCTTGCCGACGAAATCACTGACAAACTGATACACGAGCATTTCGACGGCAGCAACGATAGAGTTATTGTTGTCCCTGGTTTCATAGCCCAGGACAAGGAGAGCGAGGAGATTACCAACCTCGGACGCGGCGGCAGCGACTACACGGCAGCAATCATTGCCGCAACACTGAACGCCAACTGTCTTGAGATATGGACCGATGTTGATGGTTTCATGACAGCCGACCCACGTATCATAAACAACGCTTACACCATCGGGCATTTGAGTTATGTCGAGGCTACAGAGCTGTGCAACTTCGGCGCAAAGGTTGTCTACCCCCCGACAATCTACCCTGTATTCAAGGCAAACATCCCAATCAATATAAAGAACACTTTCAACCCTAGCGGCGAGGGCACTATCATTGACGCGCACAGCGAGAGCGAAGGCCGTCTCATCAAGGGTATATCAAGCATCAACGACACCGACCTGCTTACCGTACAGGGACTTGGCATGGTGGGTGTGGTAGGTGTCAACCACAGGATTTTCCGTGCACTCGGCAACGCCGGAATCAGCGTTTTCCTTGTAGCACAGGCTTCGTCTGAGAACAGCACATCAATAGGTTTGCGCCATGTGGATGCCGACAAGGCATGCGAGGTGCTGAACAAAGAGTTCGAGAGGGAGATATCAATGGGCCTTATGGAGAGCGTACAGGCTACAGGCAACCTCTCTACAGTAGCCATTGTGGGCGAGAACATGCGCCACAATGCCGGAATCATCGGCAAACTGTTCCAGACACTCGGACGCAACGGTATCAATGTCATAGCCTGTGCACAGGGCGGACAGGAGACAAACATCTCGTTTGTCATCAAGGCCGATTTGCTACGCAAGACACTGAATGTGATACACGACTCGTTCTTCCTTTCGGAGTACAAAGTATTGAACCTCTTCATCTGCGGTGTGGGAACCGTGGGCGGAAGCCTCATCGAACAGATTGTATCGCAGCAGGAGAAACTGAAGAAGGAGCATGGTCTGAAACTGAACATCGTTGGAATTGCCAACAGCCGAAACGCCATTTTCGACCGCGAGGGACTCGACACAACAAACTACAGAACTGCGCTCAAAGAGAGTGCACCAAGCAGCATTAGCAAACTGCGCGATGACATCATCGAGATGAATATCTTCAACTCGGTATTTGTAGACTGCACCGCCAGCAGCGATGTGGCAGCAATATATGGTGACCTGCTGTCGCACAACATCAGTGTGGTTGCAGCCAACAAGATTGCAGCATCGGCCGATTATGCGACATACAACAACCTCAAACATATCGCACGCCAGCGCAACATCAAATATCTGTTCGAGACCAATGTGGGTGCAGGCTTGCCAATCATAAGCACAATCAATGACCTCATCAACAGCGGCGACAAGATTCTGAAGATTGAGGCAGTGCTCAGTGGCACGCTCAACTTTATCTTCAATGTATTGAGCAGGGACATCCCACTCAGCCAAGCCGTACACTTGGCACAGGAAAAGGGATACAGCGAACCCGACCCACGCATTGACCTCTGTGGCAAGGATGTCATACGCAAACTTGTGATTCTTGCACGTGAGGCAGGATATGCCATTGAGCAGAGCGATGTTGAGGCAAACCTTTTCATTCCACAAGAGTTGTTCGACGGTACACTGGAGAACTTCTGGGAGAAGTTGCCGGCACTCGATGCCAAGTTTGAGGAAGAGCGCCAGCAGCTCGTGGCCGAGAAGATGCATTGGCGTTTCATTGCCAAGTACGAGAACGGCAAGGGAAGCGTTTCGCTGTGCAAGGTAAATGAGCGTCACCCGTTCTACCACCTCGAAGGCAGCAACAATATCATCCTGCTCACCACCGAACGCTACAAGGAGTACCCCATGCTCATACAGGGCTATGGTGCCGGAGCCGGAGTTACGGCAGCAGGTGTATTCGCCGACATCATGCGAATTGCAAATATCTGACCGGTAACAACTTGTCATGAAAAGGCTGACATTCCTGACAACATTCCTGCTTCTATGCACTATCTCTGTTGCGCAGAACATCCAAGTGCTCTATGACTTTGGCGGCAACATTTACAAAGGACTTGACAAACGCCCCACAGTAACCACAACAGCCGAGATGTTCCGTGCCGACAAGTTCGGTAGCACATACATCTCAATAGACCTTGACTACAACAAACAGGTTACAGGCGCGTACTGGGAAATTGCGCGCGAGTTCTGCTTTTGGCAGAACAGCAGAATGGACTGGCTCTCAATACACGCTGAATACAACGGCGGTTGCACCACAACAGGCTCGTTCAACAACAGTTGGCTTGCCGGTTTGACCTATTCGGGGCACTCCAAGGACTACAGCAAGACATGGTCGCTGTCGGCGATGTACAAACTGATTCCCGGAACAAAGAATAGTATTGGAGAATCGGATATACACAATTTCCAGATTACCGGAGCATGGGGCATTGACTTTGCCAACGGCTGGCTCACCAATTCGGGATTCATCGATTTCTGGCGCGAATATAACCCTGTGCTACAGAAATCATACATTCTGCTCGCAGAAATCCAGCTATGGGTCAACCTGAACAGAATCAAGGGCTGGGACAACATCCCCCTGAGCATAGGAAGCGAAATTAGACTATCGAACAATTTTGTAGGCTATGGGTTCTATGCCATCCCCACATTGGCCGCCAAATGGACATTCTAAAAGGAAAGGACACACCATTAAAAACAAACAAAAGTGGTACTAAACTATATTTGGATCGCATTTTTCATTTTATCATTTGTCATTGGACTTGGTAAACTGATTTTCCTTGGTGACACAAATGTGTTTCCCGAGATGATTACAGCCACATCCGACTCGGCTAAGAGTGCTTTTGAACTGTCGCTGGGACTCACCGGTGTCCTGTCACTTTGGATGGGTATAATGAAGATTGGCGAAAAGGGCGGGCTTGTTGCCGCATTGGCAAAAGTGTTAAGCCCAGTGCTGACAAAGATATTTCCCGATGTTCCCAAAGGTCACCCTGCAATGGGAACGATGTTCATGAACTTCTCGGCAAATATGCTGGGACTTGACAATGCCGCCACCCCCATGGGACTGAAGGCGATGCAGGAACTGCAGGAGATCAACCCAAAGAAAGATACCGCCAGCAACCCAATGATAATGTTTCTTGTGCTGAACACATCGGGACTTACACTCATTCCAATATCGGTACTCACCTACCGCACCGAGGCTAATGCGGCAAACGCCACAGATGTATTCCTGCCAATTCTCATAGCTACAACTGTGGCAACATTGGTTGGTCTCATAGTAACAAGCATATACCAGCGCATCAACCTCTTCAACCGCACTATGATGCTGTTCATCCTTGGAGTGTGCCTTTTTGTCGCCGGTGGAACATGGGGAATGATGCAGCTTTCCCAGATACAAATCCAGGCATTATCGACATCACTTGCCGGCGTCATTCTCTTCTCGATTATAATACTGTTCATTGTTGCCGGTATGCGTGCTAAGATAAATGTCTATGACGCATTCATTGAAGGTGCCAAAGATGGTTTTGGCACAGCGGTACGCATTATTCCATACCTGATTGCAATACTGGTTGCAATTGCCGTGTTCCGCGCATCGGGTGGCATGGATGTCATCATGGACGGCATTGCAGGTATTGCAAACACATTTGGAGCAGGCACCGATTTTGTAGGAGCCCTGCCGACAGCAATAATGAAACCACTTAGCGGCAGCGGTGCGCGCGGCATGATGGTCGATGCAATGGACCACTATGGCGCAGACTCCTTTGCCGGGCGCCTCGCATGTATTTTCCAAGGCGCAACCGATACCACTTTCTACATCCTTGCTGTCTATTTTGGCAGCGTTGGAATAAAGAAGACACGCCATGCACTTACCTGCGGACTGCTTGCCGACCTTGCAGGAATCATCGCAGCAATAATCGTCGCATATATTTTCTTTGGCAATGCCGGTCAATCCTCAGATGGACAACACTTGCAAACCAAAGACAATATACAGCATATAGAAAATGCCGGAAGGCAAGTACTGGAAAGCCAGTGCAGCCCTCCTCACAAATGTACTAATAGCACTCACGGCAACGACAGTAGCTACATCAACCATACACCATATCATAGAACTCAAACACAGAAACCGATTCAGGTACACAACGACACCATATATCTTTGGGGCAAGCCTTTCAGGAATGATACAACATTTATATACGGGCGAACGAAATGAGTACATACCGAGCAGAAATCATTGCGACAATCATAACAGGATATATTTCTTTGAATAAAAACAATTAAAAATACAACACCATGATAAGTTATCAGACAGACGGCGCCAAGATGCCGGCAATAAAAAAACGTGAGACAACAGCATGGATAAAGGCAGTTGCGGCTTCATACGGCAAGAAGGTGGGCGAGATTGCCTACATCTTCTGCGATGACGAAAAGATTCTTGAGGTTAACCGCGAGTATCTGCAGCACGACTATTACACAGACATAATCACATTCGACTACTGCGAGGATGATGTCATCAGCGGAGACCTTTTCATCTCACTCGACACAGTGCGCAGCAACAGCGAGCAGGTGGGTGCCACATACGAACAGGAACTGCACCGCGTAATCATCCACGGCATACTGCACCTTTGTGGCATAAACGACAAGGGCGAGGGCGAACGCGAGATAATGGAAGCCTGCGAAAACAAGGCGCTGGCAATGAGATAAAGTAAACCGGCAGGTTCAATTGAACCTGCCGGTTTACTTTATTTATATTTACAACTTCAACCCGTCGAGCATTGTAATGAATTTTTCAATGCCGTCGCGGATTTCGCTTATGAGTACAAATTCGTTTGCAGTATGTGAACGGACGGTATCACCAGGCCCCATCTTCAATGTCGGGATATCGCCGACCAACGACTGGTTTGACAATGTGGGCGAACCATATGGCTTGCAGCCCATCTCCAATGCACGCTTCACAAGCGGATGTTCCATTGAAATGAAAGACGAATTGAGCCTTGTTGAACGCGCAGACACATTGCTGCTCACGCTCGACTTTATGATTTCGAGCAGTTCCTTGTTCGAATAGCACTCGTTACTGCGCACATCTACAACATAGCTGCACCTATCAGGGATTACATTATGCTGTGTGCCGGCCTCTATTTGGGTAACGGTCATCTTCACATCGCCCAGTAGTTCCGATGTTCTTGTGCAGCCGTGGTTACGGAACCACTCGATGTCGGCCATTGCCTTATAGATTGCATTGACACCCTCGTTACGCGCCGCGTGGCCCGAAACGCCCTCGGCAACACAGTCAAGTACCATCAGACCCTTTTCAGCTATCGCCGGTTGCATGGATGTGGGTTCACCCATTATGGCACAGCTTATAGGTGGCAGCAACGGCATCACGGCCTCTATTCCATTTGCGCCGGACACCTCCTCCTCGGCCGAGGCCAGGAATATTGTATTATATCGTTGTGGCTGCTGGCATATCTTATAGAATACCTGAAGGAAAGTTACCAGTGAAGCGCCGTCATCATTACTGCCAAGTCCATATATAACATCACCCTCAACTATTGGCGTAAAGGGATGCTTGCTCCAACCACTCACGGGTTTGACCGTGTCGATATGGGCATCAAGAAGCAGTGTCGGTTTCGATGCATCGAAACCGGGTGCCACACACCACAGGTTGTTGAGATGACGGTGTACCTCACACTGCACAGGAGCACCACGCTCAATGAAATGTTGCAGCTTATCGGTAGCATCGCCCTCTTCACGGCTTATCGAAGGAGTGTTTATGAGCACCTTCAACAGCTCCACGGCCTGTTTAACATTGGCCTCGGTTACTTTCATACAATTTTCCATTCAGCACAAAGGTACAACAGGAAATCCCGTTATGCAAAATCTGTCATAGTGTTTTTTTCAACAATAAACAATTAAGTGACAGTATCGTCTCCTTTACGCGCGCAGTTATTTGGTTATTTTTGAATATCGTTGTATCTTCGCGCAATAATTCAAAGAACACGATACAAATGATTACAGCCGACCAATTAAAGGATATTAAAGAGCGCACCGCCGCTCTGAAACAATACCTTGCAATCGACGAAAAGATAATTCAGGTTGAAGAGGAGCAGTTACGTACACAGGCACCGGGGTTCTGGGATGACGCCAAGAGAGCCGAGGCACAGATGAAGAAGGTAAAGGCTCTGCAGGCATGGATCGAGGGCTACAAGGAGGTAAACAACCGTACCGAAGAGACCGAGATGGCCATGGAACTCTTCCGCGAGGAGATGGTCGAGGAGCACGAGGTCGATGACGCATATGCACGCGCACTCACAGCCATCGAGGAACTTGAGCTCAAGAACATGCTCCGTGGCGAGGCCGATGATATGGACTGCGTACTTAAGATCAACTCGGGTGCGGGTGGTACAGAGGCTCAGGACTGGGCAAGCATGCTCATGCGTATGTACATGCGTTGGGCCGAGTCAAATGGCTACAAGGTAACTGTCGCCAACCTACAAGAGGCCGAGGACGCAGGCATCAAGACCGTGACACTGGAGTTGCAGGGACCATACGCATACGGTTACCTCAAGGGAGAGAATGGTGTTCACCGTTTGGTACGCGTGAGCCCATACAACGCACAGGGCAAGCGAATGACTTCGTTCAGTTCTGTATTCGTGACACCGCTCGTAGATGACAGCATTGAGGTTGTAATTGAACCTGCACGCATATCATGGGATACATTCCGAAGCGGCGGTGCCGGTGGACAGAATGTGAACAAGGTGGAATCGGGTGTACGCTTGCGCTACCAGTACAAGGATCCCTACACCGGTGCCGAGGAGGAGATTCTCATTGAGAACACCGAGACCCGTGACCAGCCCAAGAACAAGGAGAATGCAATGCGCCAGCTGCGCTCTATCCTCTACACCAAGGAAATGCAGCACCGCATGGAGGAGCAGGCCAAGGTCGAGGCCGGAAAGAAGAAGATTGAGTGGGGTTCACAGATTCGCAGCTATGTCTTCGATGACCGCCGCGTGAAGGACCACCGCACAAACTTCCAGACATCGGATGTAAACGGTGTAATGGACGGTAAGATCGACGGTTTTGTAAAGGCATACCTAATGGAGTTCGCCGACAAGGGAGAATAATAAAAAACTGAAAGCGGAAAACTAAAAGCGGAAAGGTGAAAGCGGAAAGGTGAAAGGTGAAAACAACTAACTACGGCTTTCCGTTTTCCGATTTAACCTTTCACCTTCAAAAACATGTCTATAGAAATAGAAAGAAAGTTCCTTGTCACCGATGACAGTTACAAAGCATTGGCATACCACAGCGACCGCATAGCACAGGGTTACCTGTGCCGTGAGGGCGGCAACTCCACCCGTGTAAGGGTGCGTGGCGACAAGGGATACCTCACAATCAAAGGCCCGTCACTCGATGGCGGATTAAGCCGTTTCGAGTGGGAGAAAGAGATTTCGACCTGCGAAGCTTGGGAACTGCTCAAGTTGTGCCATGGTGGCATCATAGACAAGGTGCGCTACCTGGTCAAGCATGGAGAGCATATTTTCGAAGTTGACGAATTCCTTGGCGACAACGAGGGTCTCGTGGTTGCCGAAGTGGAACTTGGCAGCATTGACGAGGTGTTTGAAAAACCCGCATTCCTGGGCAAAGAGGTTACAGGCGACAAACGATACTATAATTCGAGTCTTACCCGGGTTCCATTCAAATGCTGGCAAAAACAAAAGGAATAAGGTTCACCCCTTATTCCTTTTGTTTTTGCGCCATTTCATCAGCGGCCGCGTAACAGCGAAGCTGAACAGCACTGCAAGCAACACACCGATTGTATTGTACACAAAATCATCAAATTCACCGGTACGGTATAAAGTGAGTTTATACTGAAGGTACTCCATAGCACCACTGAAAAGTATCGGTATTATCACTGCGGCAATTATCATCCAAAGCACTCTTGGTTTCAGAGTAACCTTGAAATTCTCGTACCAAAAGACCGCACAAAGTGTAAAGTACATCACAAGATGCACCAGCTTGTCTATTTCGATTATCATATCCGTACGCTTGACTTTCGGTGGCTCACAAAATGTAAGACACAAGATAAAAGCCAAAGTCAGAAGCGTAAGCAGATATCGCTTCAGCAATGTTACTATAAATTTCATATCACGAATTGGAATGCAAATATAAGAAACAGTTTCGAAATTATTGATAATTACACAGTAAGTTTTTTTCGACAACCCTTTCGGCTCCAATAATTTCAAAACAGTTTATAGCAATTTAACAACTTTATTTATAACTTTGCGGTACGATAATTGCATTTTAAACAACAAAAGGATGAAAGAGTTCTTCTACTTTACCAAAGGACAGCGCAGAGGTGTATTGTTATTCATCCTTGCAGTTATTGTTACCATTCTTACTAAATGGGTTCTGTAAAATCAATTTGAACATGAACGGAGATTTCAACATACGAGGCAAGAACAGCGATAAGGAGTTTGAGAACGCATTGCGTCCGCTCTCTTTCCCCGATTTTAATGGCCAGGAGAAGATTGTAAGCAACCTGAAGATTTTTGTCCAGGCAGCCAAGATGCGTGGCGAGTCACTCGACCATGTATTGTTGCATGGCCCCCCGGGACTTGGAAAGACCACACTCAGCAACATCATTGCAAATGAATTGGGTGTCGGTTTCAAAGTAACATCGGGGCCCGTACTTGACAAACCGGGCGACCTTGCCGGCATCCTGACATCACTTGAGCCCAACGATGTGCTTTTCATCGATGAGATTCACCGTCTCTCCCCCATTGTCGAGGAGTACCTCTACTCGGCTATGGAGGACTACCGCATTGACATCCTCATTGACAAGGGTCCCTCGGCGCGCTCAATACAGATCGATTTGAGCCCGTTCACCCTGATAGGTGCAACAACACGCAGCGGTTTGCTCACAGCCCCACTGCGTGCGCGCTTTGGCATAAACATGCACCTGGAATATTATGACAGTAAGACACTGGCCGGCATCATAAGCCGTTCGGCGCAGATTCTCGGTGTCACATATGACGAGGATGCCACCTACGAGATTGCACGCCGTAGCCGTGGAACGCCACGTATTGCCAACGCACTGCTGCGCCGTGTACGCGACTTTGCACAGGTCATGGGCGACGGACACATCACAAACGGCATTGCAAAGATGGCGCTCGAGGCACTGAACATTGACAAATATGGTCTTGACGAGATTGACAACAAGATTCTATGCACAATCATTGACAAGTTCAAGGGCGGCCCGGTGGGTATTGGCACAATCGCCACCGCACTAAGCGAAGACCCAGGAACAATCGAGGAAGTTTACGAGCCATATCTCATCAAGGAGGGCTTCATCAAACGCACTCCACGCGGACGCGAGGTAACCGACCTTGCCTACAAACATTTGGGACGCAGCCGTTTCAACAACAACGAACAAGGAACACTTTTTTAAATAGACGCAAGACATGGGAAAACTGCAATCATTGGTTAAGGACACCGCCATTTATGGCATGAGCAGTATTATCGGACGCTTTCTGAATTACCTGTTGGTACCACTCTACACCCACAAGATGAACCCGGAAAGCGGTGATTATGGCGATGTGACAAATGTATATGCATGGACCGCGATTCTGCTTGTTTTCCTGACTTTCGGTTTTGAAACCACATTCTTCCGCTTTGCAAGCAAGGAGAAGGCAAATGTCTCAAAGGTATTCTCCATGTCGATGCAGGTCATTGGCACCTTGTGTGGACTGTTCCTGTTGGGGGTATTCTGTTTCCTACCATCAATTGCAGGGGTCTTGGGATACAATGAGAACCCCGAATTCATTGGAATGATGGCCGTCGTTGTTGCGCTCGACGCCCTGCAGGCCATCCCGTTCGGTTTGTTAAGGCTCCAGAACCGCCCTATCAAATTCGCGTCACTTAAGCTGTTCAACATCTTCATGAACATCTCCTTGAACCTGTTCGTGTTCCTGGTATTGTTCGAGCACCCGGGATTGTTTGGAGACATCAACCTCCCCGACAACAAGCCGTTCTATGTATTCTTCATCAATCTTGTATGTACTGTATCCCTTACATTCTTCCTCATCCCCGAGTTGAAGTTGTTCAGGCCTACACGAGACAAGTCTTTGCTGAAAGAGATGCTCCGCTACTCTTGGCCATTACTTATATTGGGTATTGCAGGTATCCTAAACCTCAATGCTGACAAAATAATCTATGAATGGCTTGTTCCAGGCCCCGAAGGCGGACAGCAGCTAAGCATCTATGGTGCAGCTGTCAAGGTGGCCGCCATCATGGCAATGTTGATGCAAGCGTTCCGTTACGCATATGAGCCACTTGTGTTCAGTAACAGCAAGGACAAGAACAACAAGATTTTCTACGCAAAGGCAATGAAATATTTCATCATTGTAGCCATGCTTGCATTCCTTGTGGTAATGTTCTACATGGACATAATGAAACACATAATCGCCCCCAACTATTGGGATGGATTGAAGGTTGTACCAATTGTCATGGCTGCAGAGATATTCATGGGCATATATTTCAATCTCTCATTCTGGTACAAGCTGAATGACGAGACCTATTGGGGTGCAATATTCTCATTCATCGGATGTGCCGTACTATTTGCAGTAAACATCATTTTCGTTCCAAGATTCGGTTACATAGCATGTGCCTGGGCTTCATTTGCCGGTTATTTTACAGCGATGCTCATCTCGTACTTCGTAGGACAGAAGAGGAACGCCATAAACTATGACCTGAAGACAATCTTCAGATTCACACTGCTGTTCCTTGCCCTATATGGGACATCACTTGCACTCCCCGATTGGGACAGCATAACAAAGATGGCATGCAACACTGTACTGCTGTTCATCTTCCTGTTTTTCACATACCGCACAATCATGGCCGAAAGAAGAGTGAAAAGTTGCAAGACCGAGGAATAAATCCCTTTGGGAACTGGTTGGAAGAGAGTTTATTTTTTCGCAGGGCAATTATCCTTTTTTATCATATTTTTAGGGCTAAAACGACTTGTTCTTATGATTATTTAGTATATTTGCATTATATATTAGGACAAAAAGACTATGAGCGATGTTATAAAAATAGATGTCAAGGCTATCCTCAAAGCGAAAGCCGGCAAAAAAGCACGATTCATTCCCGGATTTATTGTTTCATATCTGAAGAAAATCATTCATCAGAACGAAGTAAACGAGGCATTGCGCTCTTTCGGGCATAAGGAAGGCCTTGAGTTCATTAATGCATTCATGGAGTATTTCAACAACTCATTTGAAATACACGGCCTGGAAAACCTGCCGCATGATGACCGCAGATACACATTCGTTAGCAACCATCCGCTCGGTGCACAGGACGGTCTTGGACTTATACATGTTCTTGGTCCGATATATAAGGGAAAAATCAAATTCCTCGTGAATGACCTCTTGATGAACTTTCCACAGCTCAAGACATTCTGGGTACCGATCAACAAGACCGGCAGACAGGCACGCGATTTTCCCCAGCAGGTAAATGCAGCATTCCAGGGTGATGACCACATTGTAATGTTCCCGGCGGGTCTTTGTTCACGCAAGAAAAAGGGCGTCATCAAGGATTTGCCTTGGAAAAAGACATTCATAACAAAGAGTGTACAGTCGCAACGCGACATTATCCCCATACATTTTGAAGGCGAGAACTCAAAGTTCTTCTACCGTCTTGCAAACATCAACCAGATGTTGGGCATCAAGTTCAACATTGCAATGCTCTATCTGAGCGACGAGATGTTCAAGAACAAGAACAAGACATTCAAAGTCACAATAGGCAAGCCAATTCCTTGGCAAACATTCGACAAGACAAAGAGTGCTACAGAATGGGCACAGCATGTCCAGGACATAGTATATACACTATAGAACAATTACACACACAAATGAAAGACATTATTGCACCGGTTCCAAAGGAACTGTTAAAGGCAGAACTTACTGAAGACAAACTGCTTCGTTTTACACACAGAAGCGACAACGAGATATACATAGTAACAGCAGCCGAAGCGCCTAATGTAATGCGCGAGATTGGTCGTCTGCGCGAGATTGCATTCCGCGCGGCAGGTGGCGGCACCGGCAAGGAGATGGATATCGACGAGTTCGACACAATGGAGGTTCCATACAAGCAGCTCATCGTGTGGAACCCAGAGAACAACGATATCATCGGAGGCTACCGCTACATATTCGGCAAGGATGTCCGTTTTGACGAGAACGGAGAACCCATCATTGCAACGGCGCATGGCATGTTCCGTTTCTCGGAGAAATTCCTCAAGGAGGTACTCCCCTACACAGTAGAACTTGGCCGTGCATTCGTTTCCCTTGAATACCAATCGACACGAATGGGTTCAAAGAGCCTTTTTGCACTTGACAATCTCTGGGACGGCTTGGGAGCATTGACCATTGTCCTCCCCGATTGCAAGTATTTCTATGGAAAAGTCACCATGTACCCATCGTACCTGACAAAGGCACGCGACATGATTCTTTATTTCCTTAAGAAGCATTTCCCCGACAATGAAGGTCTTGTAACTCCTGTAAATCCATTGCAGCTTGAGACAGAAGAGAGCGAGCTCGCACAGATTTTCACCGAAGAAACATTCAAGGAGGACTACAGAATCCTCAAACAGGAGGTACGCAAGTTCGGCCTTGCAATCCCACCTATGGTGAATGCATACATGGGTCTTTCGCCAACAATGAAGATATTCGGAACAGCTGTAAACTACGACTTCGGCAATGTCGAGGAGACAGGTCTTCTTATCACTGTTGACGAAATGCAGGACAGCACAAAAATGCGTTACATAGAATCGTTCATTCGTGAACATCCCGAGGCAATAAAGCTGACTTCGGGCGCAAACAAGGTTTTCTATGTCGACAACAAAGAAGAGCAAGCCTGATAAATTCGCATAGGCCGCAACATTATCATTGTTTTTGCAGTTATAAATATAGAGATGAAAGTAGAAATCATAAATAAATCAAAGCACCAATTGCCGGCATACGAGACTGCACTCTCGGCAGGCATGGATTTGAGAGCCAATATAGACGAGCCTATTGTTCTGCAACCTTTGGAGAGGGCACTTGTCCCTACCGGACTTTACATGGCACTCCCCGAGGGCTACGAGGCACAGGTGCGTCCACGCAGTGGACTTGCCATCAAGAAAGGCATCACCGTGCTCAATTCACCTGGAACAATCGACGCCGACTATCGTGGCGAGGTTTGCGTGATACTCGTAAACCTTTCAAAAGAGCCGTTTACAATAACTGACGGCGAGCGCATTGCACAGATGGTTGTGGCACGCCACGAGCAGGTACAATGGTGCGAATGCGAGGTGTTGGGCGAGACAAGCCGCGGAGCGGGCGGTTTCGGACACACCGGCGTGTAACAATATACTTGTTGACCAAATGAGAAAACCGGTTCAGAACTTCATTCTGACGCTAATGCTATTGGCTACAATCACAGTCAAGGCACAGCATAATATCGACAGCGTCGACGCACAAAAGCGCGCTGTCGAATATTTCCTTATGGAGGCAACCGGTCTTGAGGAGCAGGAGAGGCTGGACGAAAGTTTTGAATTCCTTGAGTACTGCCGCGAGCTGGACCCAGAATCGGCCGCCATACAATACCTTTCAAGCCCTTATCATTTTGCAATGGACAATGACAGCATTGTCTTGGAGATGCTCAGGAACATTGTAGAGAACAACCCCGACAACGAGGCATACTGCGAGGCTCTGGTGGAATACTATTACAACAGAAGCGACTGGCAGTCGGCAATTGCCGTGTATGAAAAGCTGGTGGAGACCGCAAAATCCAAAGAGGATATATACATGGCTCTCTATTCCCTGTATCTTGAGAACGGGGATTACGAAAAGGCACTTTCTACATTGGACAAGATAAGCATGTTCATTGGCAACACGACAAATGTTATGTTGCAGAAGATACACATGTACCTATGTCTTGGCCGCAATGACGAGGCTATAGAACTTGCCAAGAAAATGATTGACGAGAACCCGGGTGACAAGCGTTCTGCTTATTTGCTCGCCGGGACATATGAAATCGCAGGCAATAACGACATGGCCGAGGAGACCTATCTGCAGATTCTGAAAGAGGACCCCGACGATATAACGGCCATATCATCACTTGTAAAGATATATGCGCAGAATGAGAAGATGGAGAAATACGAGACGCTGATGAAGCGTCTTATAAGGAGCGATAAACTTGACCTGGAAAAAAGAATGGAATATCTCTCCAGACACCTCGTATATCTCAATTACACCGATAGTATCCGCGCAAAGACATTCGTACTTGAATTGACAGAATTGCCGTTCTATCAACTGGAACACAATGAGTTCTGCCTGGAATATCTCAAATACATAGAAGCCCCGGCCGAGGAATTGTTGCCGATTCTCGACAAGATAGTCGAGCTTGACCCGGAAAACATCAATGCAATCATTATGCAGCTGGTATATGCAATTGAGCGGACTGACATTGATGCGGTACTCAAATATTCGGACGAAGCATTGCTCTATCTGCCCCATGTCCTGGACCTGTATTATTACAAGGGACTGTCATATTACATACTCAACGACAAGGAGAAGAGCCTGGAGGTACTCAAACAGGGTATTGCCGCCGCCAACGAGGAGAGTTCCCCATCGACTATCAGCATGCTGTACGCATTTGTCGGCAACATTTATAATGACCTTGAGATGAATGACAAATGCTATGCCGCATACGATTCGGCATTGGTATATGACCCATACAACATGGAAGTCCTCAACAACTATGCATATTTCCTCTCACTCGATGGAAAGGAACTGCAGAAGGCGCTTGACATGAGCAAGAAGACTCTTGACGAGGAACCCCAAAATGCGACATATCTTGATACATATTCATGGATTTTGTTCAAGATGGAACGATATGAGGAGGCCAAGGCATATGCCGAAAAGATTCTCTCGCTCGATACAGCACTTGATTATGTCGTATTACATCACATCGGTGACATCTACGCAAAATGCGGTGACATTGATAAGGCAGTCATCTATTGGCAAGAAGCACGCAAGACCGGTGACGAGACAAAGATACTTGAAAAGAAGATAAGAAAACGAAGATACTACCGTGGCGCAAAATATTAAAAAAACAGCATTGCCCCTTTTGATATTTGCATTATTGCTCGCAAGCTGTGCTTCCAACAAGAAGATACAGCCTTCCCGACTTGAGGTAGAGGAATACGATTACAGCATCGCAGACATTGCGAGCCTGCCGGCAATTACCCCCGACACCACGAGATTGAAATACCTGTCAAGCAATATCAAGTTGACACTCCGCGCAGAAGATGAGAAAGTTTCACTTAAAGGGAAACTGCGCATACAAAAGGACAGTGGCATACAGATAAGCATTGCACCTTTAGGAGTTGCAGAGATGGTATGCATTGAATTCCTGCCCAGCAAGGTGCGGTTCATAAACAAACTGGAAAAGACCTATACCGAGGTACCATATACAGAGACCGCAATAATCGGACTCTCCGGAATAAATTATGCTGTACTTGAATCAATATTCCTCAATCGTGTATTCCTGGCAAACGGAGAGCCGGCATACATGGGGATAGAAGATTTCACGCAGGAGAACAGCCAAAGCCGTTATAATCTGGCAATAGGCAAAGACACCCCAATGCAGTACAGATTTACAATAGACAAAGCCAATGGTTACATGACATCATGCAATGGCTGTAGCAGAACCGGTGAAAACATAATATGTGACTATTCCGAATTCAAGGACTTCAATGGCATAATGTTCCCGAACATGATGTGCATCAGTTTCAAGGGAGAAATCACTCTGAGCCTGGACTTCGAGCATAGCAAGCTCAGCGAAAAGGAATTCAAATTCTCACCGCGAAAGCTGAATAGTTCATACAGCAAACAAACCATTGAAGACTTTTTATATTCAATATAATAAAACAAGACATACTTTACCACTATGAAAAACCGCATATTAAGCTACATACTATTATTCATCCTCTCATTCTCTGCACAAAGTGCAATCTCGCAGGGAAGCAAGGTTGAGGACATGCGCAGCAAGGCAAAAGCCATGCGCAAGGAGATTGAACAGAAGGAGGCAATTCTGACTTCGTCAAAGAATGACATTAACAGCGAAATCAACAACCTGAAGATTGTCTCGGCCCAAATCAGCGAGTATGAGAAACTGGAAAAGCAGCTGAAGAAGGAAATCAAGGCTATTGACGATAAAATCACAAAGACAGACAATCGAATAAAAGAGATTGTCGCAGAAATTGAAATAAAGGACCGCGAAGTAAAAAAGTCTAGTGAAGAATATGCGGAAGCACTCCGTAAGGCACGCAAATACAGCAATTTCGAGAACAAGTTGCTATTCATATTCTCGGCCGAGGACTTCAGCACCATGACACGCCGTTACCGCTATACAAACAATTACATGAACGCCCACAAGGCGCTTGCTGATAGCTTGAAGATGGATCTTGCCGAACTCGAGAGCAAAAAGAAAGAGTTACAAAGCAAGAAAGACGAGCTCAACAGGGCTAAGGCATCAAAAGCGACGGTAAAGAAAGAACAGGAGGCTGAACGCGCTAAGATTATAAAGAAAAAGAAGGAGCGTGAGAGCATAATCGCCAGTCTTGAAAAGAAAAAAAGCAAGGTCGAAGCTGAGTTGAAAAAACAAAGGAACGAGTATAACAAGCTCCAGGCTTCAATTCAAAAGGAGATTGCAAGGATTGTTGCAGAGGAGGAGGCCAAAAAGAAGGAGCAGGAAAAAGCAAAGGCTAAAGCAAAGGCTAAAGCCAAAGCTGAAGCAGAAGCTAAGGCCAAAGCAAAGTCGAAGTCAAAGGGAAAGGCAAAGGGAAAGGCAGACGATAAAAAAGCGAGCAAAGCTAAAGAGCAGGATACATCTTCCTACAACAAGGAAACCGGAGCAGAGAAAATGTCCGGTACATTTGAAAAGAACAAAGGAAAAATGACCATCCCTATTACCGGTGCATACCTTATCGTAGATCAGTTTGGCGAAAGGAACGCAGTTGGAACCAAGGGAAGTGTAATGATAAACAATGGTGGATTGACATTCAAGGGAACCAAGGGAGCCAAGGCGCGTACGATATTCGACGGAACGGTGTCAACCGTATTCTACCACAATGACTATATCTGCGTCCTTATTCGCCATGACAAGTACATATCAGTGTACTGCAACCTGAAGAATGTCAAGGTAAAGAGTGGACAAAAAGTGAAGAATGGCGAAATAATTGGAGAAGTAGCAGCCGATGCCGAAGATGGAAATCCCAGTATGCTGTTCCAGTTATACCGCGAAAAGACACTCTTGAACCCAAGCGATTGGTTGAAACTGTAAGAAACAAAGAGGCCGGGTCAAAAACTTTTGACCCGGCCTCTTTGTTTACGCAATTATTATTTATAGTTTCCGGTTTTCACATTTCTGCTTTCACCTTTCCGATTTCACATTTCACGGGACTATCCATAATTTTGTGTAAATAGAGATTACAGGGTTCAAAATACGAACTCTGTATTTTTTTATTTAATAACTTTGCAAACCACACATTATTATGAAGAAAGAAGATCACAACGCAGTTCCCGATTCAGTATTGACAAAGGAGTTTCTCAGTCAGTTCAAGACAGAAGACGATGTAAGCAAGTTCCTGACCAAGCTCCAT
>JAEIGA010005070.1_pt1 | contig 20225 bp, 35 predicted proteins | sample 9270691 | NCBI WGS metagenome assembly JAEIGA01 (sample SAMN17057246, study PRJNA624740) | gut metagenome | biome: biome; isolation source: fecal sample | host: Bos grunniens | place: China: Xizang | collected 2019 | reverse complement strand
GGTCATCGTGAATGGCAACTTCGTCGAACCAGATTGCTACTTTGTCCTGTAATTTTTTAGAATAACCACCGTTGTCCATTGCACGAATGACATTTCTTCTAACTGAAACAAAATCTGAATCACCTGTATACCCCAGAATTAAAGCGTCATACCAGATATTTGCAATATCTGAATTACTGAATGATTTGTCGTTATACATCTCCCAAGCCACATGACTTAATACAACGCTTGCAATATGTTCTTCATCGTGCCAGTTTTCGCCGTGCCATTCAGTAGGATATTGCAAACCATTAATTTTGGTATTTAACACACCTTTATTATTGAAATTAGCAATATCTCGGTAACACACTTCACTACCGTCTTCTAAATATATATTTTTTCCAACCTTCCAGTCTTCTGACCCAGCAATTAAACATCCAAAAATATCCGCATATGCTTCATTCATTGCTCCCAAACAAGGATTATCTTCGGAAATACCTATATTTGATGTTGCATTTTGGAATATACCATGTGTGTATTCGTGCCCCAATACTTCTGTGCGAGAACCACATGTATATTTCAAAAGTTCTGCCGGATTTACAGTTATTTCTTTTGTGAAATTACCCCAAGCGGCATTATCAGTAGCATCTTCTGCATTTACATTTAAGATAAGTTTGGAACCCTTTCCATCATAAGACACAATCCCTAACTCATTTTTATACCAATCATATGCTTTTATTAAGTTCTTATAAGACCCCACAGCCACAGGGTCATCAAATGTCTTACTCGTACTCACAACCCTGAATTCTAATAATTCATTAAAGAAATATTCTCCCAACGAGAACAAATGCATAAAAACATTTGAGTCATCATTCGTGTTCTTCAAGAACGGGTACCAACCCAATTGATTATAAACATGGATGTTTCTCTTCTCATCTGCCATATAATACACGCCGGATGCTATTTTGTAATTTTCTATAGGAAAATCTACTTTTTTGCCAAACTCATTTTTTCCTGTTCCTGTTAGTAATCTTTCTTGTGATTCTAACACTAAAACCTGACCGGATAGCATATCAATATAAGCAATATGTATGTTCGCTTTTTCAAACACACATACCACACTCATAACCACACAATCTTTCCCATCGTGTTTGTATATTAATTTTTCTTCTGCATTTACAATTACATCTCCATAATCTAATTGGTTGTCCTGTATGTATTTTAATATAATACTCTTGTAATCCCAATCTTCTTTTACATTTGTATCAACAACTGATGTTCTGTTGTCTATTTCGCAATTTACATTAAATAGTTCGAAATTTTCTTTGTTAACAGATAGAATAATGGATTTTGATGTGTCCTTGATGCCGTTATTATTTGCTATATAAGAAAATGTTTTAACATCTTTGCTTTCTGTGGAATTATGATATTGGAATTGTATTTTACTATCAATACCCAGTGTTCCCCTGTATGCTTCAATCCACGACAATCCATCTTCAGCAGTATAAATATATGTATTCTTAAAATCACCGTACATCGAAGTAATATTTCCGGATTCATCAAGCGTTGCTTTCATATTGCGGTTATAAACATCGTTTTCTAAATCCTCTTTTGTGATAACCATAAAATCTTCTGGATTCTTAGTACTACTACTTATCACAGTAATATCATAAGATTGATATCCCTTTCCAAGAAGTTTTTTATAAACACCTGTAATAGTTACATTTTTGCTTTCTGTTTCCGGTCTAGTAATCGTTACTGTTCCGTCATCTGCGATTTTTAACACACTCGTGTTGCTTGATTTCCATTCTACATCTTTCCCTATTTCTTTTTCATAGTCATATAGATTGAAGTTACCGGTTATGTATTGCGGATTGTCAGTTTCGTTTTCAAAAGATACAAACGGATAGTCAATCATGAAATTATCGAAAGAAGCCTGTGCATATTTGTTACTTCCCCACTTAATACCGTTATATGCAAGAATCAACAATGCAACCACCAATAAAAACTTCAAAAAGCCGTGTTTCTTTTTTCTTTTTACTTTCTTTTGTTTTGGTGGTTTTTGATTTCTGCCATTATTACCATCTCCATTATATGGCACCTGAAATCCCGGAGAGCCCGGTGGTGTCATAGGTTGACGCTGAAAGCCTGGAGAACCTTGCGGGTTAACCGCGTGACACTGACCGCCCGGCGAACCAGGTGCTACCACTGGTCTATGTTGATTTGTGTACACAGGTTGTTGATTAACCCCTTGTTTATAGCCGTACGGCGTATTTTGTGGTACATTATGATTATTTATGCCGTACGCATTATTTTGATTACTGTTCGATTTATTTTGATTCATTTCGCTTTCTCCTTTTCGAATCGTTTTTCTGATTATATTATTGTTGCATTTTTCAAAGTTCTTTCTCTATATTTTCTCCCATTGTTTCTTAATGAAACCACTGGCTTGTCTTTTCGGTAAAACCTCGAATCCGGATAAAAACCGCCACCCGGAACACCTGGATAATGAGGTGTATTATCCTCATATTTATCGATAGTTGCGTGTAGATTAAAATTCCATACTTCATTATTCATAAATATTTCTCCTTTCTTTATTAATTTTTAACAAACTGGCGGTCAATATATATTCTCTATGCTTCACCGCCATTTTGTGCCTCTAATGTTTATTCTTCTTCCCTTTCTTTTTCGAGCCATGTTTCTCATATTTCAGATTATTTTTTGGCTCCAAATCTAGTTTCGAGTCAGTTCTTTTCCTGTAAAATTTACGGCATCTTTGAGCCACATCCATATCTGTTTGTGCAAACGGAATATCCCCACCATAACAGATGCCATCTATTTGACACTCCCCATAGATGAATCTAGGGGATTCTTCCTAGCCGCCACAAGTGGCTAAGCGGTACATTTCTGCCCGCGTACTGAAAGTTCCGAGGGTGTGTCATCACCCCTCCTAAGGCAGTACATATAGTACCTTAGGCAATATGTCTGACATTACTGTCGCCAACATACTGAGACGATTCGCAGATGTTTCTTGCACCTACTATATCCCTGTGTGTATGATATCCGCAGTCACATTTATAGTCGCGGTCCTCGGCATGATTTTTAGAGCCACAGACTGGACATCTCTGACTGGTATATGCCGGATTTACATACAATACTTCGATTCCCGCGAGTCTTGCCTTGTATTCGATGAAGTTCATCAAGCGGTAGAAACTCCAGGTATGTAGGGAATGGTTGTTTTTACGACTTGTTCTTGTCGTGGAGCGTATATTATCCAGACACTCCAGTTTAATTAAGGATACGCCCTTTGCCTTGGCATCGTTTACGATGGCACGGCTCATTTTATGGTCGATATCCTTCATAATGCGTTGTTCCTTATTGCTGATGCGTTTAATTACCTTTTGTTTTTTGGCTTTACCAAGTTTCTTACGAAGGTATTTAAACTGACGACGAAAGTATTTATTCTTTCTTCCATTACCGTAAAACTTTACGGTACCGTCAGAAGTATAGGCTACTGCCGGACACTTTAAACCAAGGTCCACACCCATAACCTTACCGTCGCCACAGAAATCCGGTTCTTCTATGTCATAGGAAATCTGTGCATAAACTTTGTTTCCGCGAAGAACTACGCGAAGCATACCAACTTTATAGATAGACAAAGTCTTTTTCTGTTCCTCGGTGATACTGGTCTTTACGGAAATACGTTTGGACTTCCCGTTTATCATAACCGGAAACTCGATGTGGTCATCCACAATTCGAAAGTTCTGGTTATTCACATAGAAACAAGGTCTTTTTAAGACAGGAACCCTTGGTGCCAGTACCAATTCCGGTGCTTCGTATTTTTTGGTTTTCTCAGCCTTTTTCTCGGCGGCACGAATACGCCTACGGTTTTCGAGTACCGCCTTGTGACAGAAACGATAGTGTTTCTTCACAATAGACTTTGCATCGCGGATACACTGGTTTAATACAGCAGAAGGAAGTTCTGCATCCACTGTGGCAGTGGTGTATTTCTCAATGGAAACACCACTCATGGCAACAGAAACAAGGCTGTTTACCGTGGATATATAAGTATCCATAGCAACAGCCACCAACTCTAACTGTTTATTTGTGAAAGAGAGTTTTATCGTTTCCGTTAACTGCATAATAAAGGAATTCCTTTCTTGACAACTTGTCTTATCTATAGTATTATTATACCAAATAATGCCAGAAATGTCAAGTGTTATAAGGATAAAAGGTGCTTATATCCCCATAAATAAATTTAGGGGCTTTACGCACAAATTCGGTAATGGTCACACTGATAGCAAAAAGGACCAAATTTTTCTTTTTTCGGTTTTTTACCTCTTCGAATTATTGTTCCTCCGAGACTAACACCAATACCTCCGCCTCCTCTACTTTTTGCCATACTAACATCCCCTTTCTGTATATCTAAAAGTTTGTAAAATACCAGTTTGCAAATACACTTATTAGCATCTTGGGACCGAATATGAGAAGAAACATCATGAAAGTCAAAACAATACCTTTTATTGTTATTCTTCTATGCTTTAATATTGGTTGCCCATATTCGTACACTATGTGCATGTGTTTTGTATGTCGCGATGGGTAGTTAACATTTTCATCCTTGAATGTTTCTTGAAAAAATTCAGGGTTCTTGATATTAAAAAAAACAAACGCAATCGAAGATACAATCACATATATTAAAACCAAGATTCCCGCAATTGGAACAGGATTTTTTATTTTAGCAATTGGTGCGCCCTTATTTTCTATTGTGACTGGATTTAGCAAAGGTTCCGCTTCTAATCCCCAACAAAGACCCGTTGCACGAACTCTATATGTACACCCTTCTTGCATCTCATCGTAGATATCCGAATAAGTGCATAAATCTCTGCCAGAGACCCACCCCGAATCAATTTCGTATTTTTTTTCTTTCCCTTTCTCATTGATACCATATACATAATATGAATTTCCGTCAAAACCACTATTGTGCCTGTTATGATATGTTTCGTGTCTCTCTTCTTTTTTTGTAACTGTTATGATATGTTCGTGGTCGCCCGCTATATAAATTGTTGCGTAGAACACATACAAAACTATAATCAGAGAGACAACAAAAACAATAATATTAAAAATTCGTTCATTTTTTTCTCTTTCTTTTTTTGTTTGCGTTCTTTGTTTTGGTATTTTTCGATAATCATATTTGGAACTCATTACACACCTTCTCTCTAAAAAACACTTACTTTTTTTATCTAATTAGTACATATAATACATATCCGCTATTTTAACAATAATAGCATGAAACACTTGGACAAAAAGAAATAAACCGAAAACACAAAACAATCCTATTCCAGACAAGCCTGCCCTTCGATACTCAGGTTTCCTTCTAATCAACTTATCTCCTAATGTAAAATTGTTATCTAAGAAAAATGTTAGACTAACAACAGCAAGAATTGCTATGACAAACACAAAAATCAGTATGATTGATGAGTTTTTTATATCATTAATATAAGAACTACTACCATCCGAAACAGTTGTTATCGGAGAGAGCAGCGGTTCCGTCGCAAAACCCCAGCACAACCCTGTTGCTCGCACATGGTATGTATGACCCTCTCTTATTTGTTCCCAAACATCTTTGTCCGTAGCACCTTTTCTCCCACTAATCCAACGCGAGCCTATTTCATATTTACACTCTTTTCCTTCTTCGTTGACAGCATATATATAATAATATTTTGCACTTGTACCATCAACCATGTTTTTGCTTGTTACCGTTATAATGTGTTCGTGGTCCCCAGCAATATATATTGCAGCGTAAATAGAAAATAAAATTGCAAAAACAGACAATAAAATAAGAAATATTTTTCCAGTCCCTTGACCTTTACTCATTTCTGTATTTTTTTTCTGAATATTTTGTATACTATTTTCGTTATCACTCATTTGTTATAATACTCCTTTTATGCTACAAATTCCAATTATCCGTATTTTCATACTCATCAAAAACTCCCGGTCAATTTGCTGTGTTTTTAAACGCTATTTGTTTTAATGTCTCTCTGTCAATCTTCCAAATCTTTTCCATTTTTGATTTATGGATAATTTCATATCCGCCATCTTTTGTTTCGTCTTTCAAGACGGCAACAAGAACAACACTTCCCTTTTTGTCAAAGAAAGCGGCATAAAAATCTAACTTTTCACATCTTGATGGTTCGAATGCTTTCAAATATATATTGTCTTTTATTTTTTGAAATTCCAGAGTTCCGACCTCTTCTTTATGCATAGACACAACCTCCTTTTGATAATTGCTCCATTGTTTGCTTGTCCATATCAGCCATAAGTTGAAGTGCAAAACTATGTTCTTTGTCTTTTGGCTCTTTCCATATTCCCACCGGACAACAACAAAGAAACTCTCCGTCTTTATTATAGGCATATCTTTTGATAATGCCATTATACAAGAACACAGCCATTATGATTCTCTGTTTATTAACCAAAACAATGACCTTTTCACCTAATTGGTTTTTCCCTTCTAATTTCAGGTTTAAGTGTCCATATTTTTTGATGACTCCTTTTCGCTCTTCCTTGTTGTTATCAACAATGCAAGGATATATATCTAAAAATTTCATATTTTTCTCCTTTCTTATGGCAACTCTAAAGCCATTACGCTATTTTTATATGTTTTAAACTCTTTTTCTGTCATTCCTTGTCTTTCGGGATGCTGGTTAATACTTTTGCCATATATATAATCCACATCCGGATACAACTCTTATTTTTAAACATTATTTTTAGCATATACTTTTTGACATTCTAAAACAACTGATGTTAGACTAAATCCAAAAAACACTGCAAAAAATATCACAACTCCTAATTCCATAACCATTCCTCCTTACTTCTATATATAGTATGAAAGATGAAAATATTTTTTCATTTTCTGTTGACAAGAATACGCTCTTGGGGTATAATAACACTATAAAAACAAAGAATTAGATAATTTTACGGGATATCAGAAAGGGAATACATATGAAAAAATATTGTTTAGGGGTTAGAAACAACGAAGAACACACATATAGTATGGTTCTACAAACAAATTACAAATGGATTGCAAATTTAGTGTCTTTGATATACAGACCTTTTGTTAACGAGGTCGATATTTCTATGACAAGAAATATTCTTGTTAAAAATAACGAACCGCCTTTTGCAAATGAATATTTGCATAGAGAAGACATGGAAGATAAATATTTTTATATTTGGCGAGGCTGGTGGCAACGTGTAGGGAAACTTATTTACGACACGTGGAATGGCGAAACATACGCAACCTGTTTTCCATTGAGTGATTATGAAGAACAAGAATTTGAAAGTATTTATACACATGAAGAATATTTAGAATAATAGTTTCTTCAATATACTTAATGCAAAATATTTATCATATCAGAAAGGAAAAAAACGAAAATGGATTACGAAATATTAAAAGAAATTTTAATGAATTATTTTGATATCAACGGCGACACTTACGCCTACAATTTAACAAGAGTTAAATCAGCATTCGAAGTCGGGACCATAACACTCGATGATTTTCAAGAATTTACCGAAGAAACAATTGACGATATGGTAGCATATATCAAAGAAGCCTTATCTAAGGAGAATAAAAACATATAGACAATTTAGAATTGTTTTATGTAAATTGTTCGGTTTGCATAAGTGGGTACAAACAGAAACAATGGGAAAGAATGGATGTCGTTGGTACGAGTTTTGTAAATATTGTCGAAAAAGAAAAGAGGAAAACAATGAATAATAATGGAAAAACAATAGAATGTAATTTTGACGGATGCAAAAAAGGTTTACATCCATTTAAAGTAATTGCAAGATTTGGATATGGTGATGAAATAAAAGTTGTCAGATGGTGTCCGGAGTGTGGTGCTGTAGTTGTAGATATGGATTATGACAACAGAACCCATCCGGGATACTATAAGAAACTACAATATCCAAACATCACAAAGAAGTATGGTTTAGAATAAGGAGGAAATACATTATGGCAGTTTTAACAATTAAAGAAGTTAAACCGGAACAGTCGGTTGCGAAGATAAACGAAAGAAATAGACGACAGTTCAATCTTATTGCCTATGGCGGCATTGTGGTTGCATCATTGTGGCAAGGATTTGAAGAACAATGGTATTGGACTAAAAGGTTGTATAACAAAGAGATTCCGGAACACATAGATACTACCTACCTTGACGACACATCAATAACCGGAATCATTGATGATTTTATTGTTCGTGTTAGAGATTGGCTGGATAGCGAGGAAAGTTTTATCAATGGTCTTAAAAACGAAATTGATAAAGAAAATGTAAAAATTGTTATCGAATAAAATAAGGAGTATCGTTATATGAAAAACAATATACACGACAAGGTGTTTACCTGTCCAAAATGCAACAATAAAACACTATATCCGGTTAACGGAAATGAGAACATTGTTGGTATCGGCTATCACGAACCGTGCGTCTGCGACGAATGTGGAGCAGAACTATATTCTGAACCACAGTATGATTACACAGTAGATTTCGTAGAGTTGGACGAGGAAGAATAACTACGATGCTATAATAAGGAGGACTATATATGTATCTTGAAGAATATCTTGAAGAACAAGACCTTGATTATTCAGATGTTGTTCTAAAAAAAGAAAACGGAGAAGTTATAGAGGACTATGGCTGTCTTATCCGCTATTGCACAGTACTTAAAGTAGATGGTAAAGAAATTACAATAAGATAATATAGGAGGAAAAACAAATGACATTAAGAGAACTATTATCTCATTTCACGAACAAAACAGTATGGGTGGATTTGTGTACTCCAGCATTTCGCAAGTGTGGAGAAGTCAGACATATCGAGAGCGAGTGTCCGGACAACATACTTGATATGAAAGTACATACATGGACTTATACGAACAGTTTAAATATCAGTATATAACAAGGAGAAAAACGATGAAATATGCATTAGTTACAAAAGAGCGACAAGAACTATACGAGTCGTTATATCTAAAAAATGAGGAACTAAAAAACGAAGTCCCAAGCGTTTGCGGGTATTATGGTCGAGAGTGTCCAAACATGGAAGCACTGGCAGATGCCAGAATTTGCAAAAGATGTTCTCTGTCGAAGTTCATACTGACAGTTGATGAAATATTAAAGAAGTGCGAATACAAAGAAAGACTCGGAATTCAAAGTTTGTATGATTCTGATATCAGAGATATTCACGAAGAATTAGAAAGACAGGGAGTAGATATCGATTATTCCTATGTTGAAACACTATTGAATTGTTTCACGCAAGATTAGGAGGAAAAATATATGAAATTATATTTGTTAAAACATATGTTTAGATATGATGAAATCGAAGAAGTGATTGGTGTCTTTGACACCAAAGCCAATATGGAAAAAGGAAAAGCCGAATTCAGACAAAAATTTCCGTATTTCCAGAAAAAAGACTTTAATTTTTCATATGAAGAACTTGAATTAAACAAGGTTGTTTATTAAGGAGGATTTTCGATGGAACAAGAAATCAAAAAAGAAATAATTATCACAGATGAATATCTTTTGAAAAGAGGATATAAAGAGTACAAGCCAACTCGATTTGATAACGAGTCGGTTGTCACAAGATTTCAAAAGAGGTTTGATGACGATTTTGGAAAGAAATATTTCATTGATGTTATCAAGTGGTCCAATGATTATGTGCCTGTAGCCAGAAGAGATAAATGGTGGAAACCATTTAGTTATCATTATGAAACACAGGTAACTATGTTTGAGGACCAAAAAGCACTTAACATGGAATTTTTCTCTGCGTGGTCTTTAGAAGAAGTAGAATCATTTATGGAAAAAATGTTCCACACAATGAATTTGAACTACTACGAAACATGGACTGAAAATCGCGGAGTGCCTCGAGAAGAAGCAATTAAGACAAAGGAGGAATAATCCATGCAACAAGGAGTTATTGTCGAACACCGGCTGTGTCCTAAATATTTTGAGGTAGGCAGTGCTTTTCAAATTCGTGTTGATACCAACGATTATCGAAATGGAATCTTAACTCATTTTTCAGACGAAGCAGTAACTTTTGCGATTTCGGGAAGAAAAACCGGCGACATAGAGCAACTTACAATTTCTATCGACGATTTAAGATTCCGTAATAGTTATCAACTTGTGAAAATGAAACCTGATTACGAAAAAGGAAAATTTTCAGCAAAATAGAAAGGAACACATTATGACAGCACAAGAAAAAATCAACGATGCATTAGACATTGCCTTCCAATTTGGTCAAATCGAAGGCGACCATCACAGGGCGTGGGTTATTGACCAAATGGTTCATGTTTTATGTGGCACTGACGAAGCATATCAAAAATGGGTAAAAGAATATAAGGGACCAAATAGCGAATATACGTGGGACACAGGTATTGCCCCATAGAAAGGAGTGGTTTTATGAAGTTTGGTGAATTTTTAAAACAGGTTAATTTATATGCAGAACGAGGTGAGTATGACAACAACAGGGTTGTTATTTCATTAAGCGAACCGTCTATCGGCGGGAGAGCATATGCAGAAGTGCAAGGCATCTATCCGGGGTTTGATTGGGAAAGAGGGCAAATGCGGATTGAACCAGGTAAGAAAATTTTATCTTACGAGAAAGACCGCGATAAAGAAGTGGAACCTATTAAAAGAGACTGGGAAAATAACGGAAGAATTACACGCATTTTCTCTTGTCCAAAATGTGGTAGCAAATTAAAGAAAAGTGACCGTTTCTGCAGTTGTTGTGGTCAAAAAATTAAAGTAGAAAATAATAAGAAAAGGGGTTAGTTTTATGGTAACTACAATTAAAGAATTAAGAGAACGAACAGGATTATCTCAAGGTAATTTTGCAAAATTATTCGGAATTCCCGTAAAGAGCATTCAGAACTGGGAACAAGGGCGAACAGAAGCCCCTGATTATCTTGTTGCTATGATGGATGAATTGTTGGATAAAAAAATGAAAGGATATAAGGGTAAGAAAGATGGCAGGCGTAAAGAATAGAAATTTTGATAACAGAAGACGAGAAAATTCATTTTTCATCGATGAGACCAAATCATCAAAAAAATTAACATCAAGAATCCGGTCTCGTGTTCGAGGTATACAACGTACTTGTTATTATCTCGACAATAACAACAACCTTGTTCAGGAGGATTAAAACATGAAAAAGCCAGCAAACAGAAAAGAACGGCTTATGTTTATTGCAAAGAAACAAGGTATCGATGCCGCTTCAAATTTGTTTCTTTTAACTGATAAAGAAGTGAAACATATGTTCGATTTATTATATCCTAAAATCAAGGATATTCCGGATTATGACGCATCCAAGAATGAACCAGTGTGTATTCGATGCGGAGTTTCAGTTGAGACAGAATTCCATACTTATTGCAACTGTGGAGAAGATAGGGCGGTTTTTAGTCAGGAAGAATGGGTTCGAGACATCATGTCTCACACCGATTCCCAACGATGTGAAGAAGATGCCGCGTTCATTAAAAATGGATTCAGAGTATCTAAATAGTAAAAAACATAAAAACAGTGCCCCGAAAGGCACTGTTTCTTATTTTCTGAGAAATCAATTCTGTGTACTGTCCTGACTCTCTTGATATTTTTCTTTTGCTTTTCCTACCAATGTTTCAAACTTCCATCCTACTATCGCTAGTAGCATATCCTCTGCACCACCGGTCTGAATTGCACGAAACATTTTTCTTCCAATATTGTCTAGCGATTCTGTATCAGTCATCATTTCTTTATGAAGTACTTCTACTAATGTTTCGCAGAATTCCTCATTATCCATGAGTTTCTGAAATTCTTCGCTATCTTTGAAGTCCTTTGATTCAACAGGTTCAGTAACGATTTTCTCGTTATTCTTTTTTTGTTCCATAAAATTTCCTCCATTTTCTCATAAATATATATATATCTCCACAGATAGACAAGAAAAAGATTGTCTATAGTTACAACATACCAAAAGGTAAGCCAGACTCATTTGTAAGCCATATACAGTCTTTTACCCGTGTCTCTGTTGATTTCGCCTTAAAGCAAATAATAAAGTTCTCTTATAATCAAAGAACTTCATTTCGTTTTCTGCGCGTGTTCTTATGGTGGCACGTTAAATCACATACCGTCGCACAATAAATAATTTTCCCGATAGGCTGAGCGATGATTACTTTTTGTGTAATGGCTCTGCTTTTGGGTTTCTACACCGGGCTGTCGATTTATCACCCGTAAAATATCGTAAATCACAATGAGCATTAGAGTTACGCACCCCAAAAGAGGATTCCCGGTTGCCTTTCTGATAACTAAACCGTGATAACCTGATTGGTCACTACTTTCGTTATCTTCAGTTGTCCCGGTTGCTGTAACTGTGTCTTGTTTCAAGACACCGCTCTCTATACTATCTGAGATAGTATTGTTGAGAACTTTATTTGCCATTGAAGGCTTTTTTGTGTTGTAAGTCGCACTATTTGCGAAATCGCAATTAGTACAAATCTCCTCCATTTGATTTCTCATGACGCATTCCTCCTTGCCTCTTTCAATGACTTACAATTATAATATGTATTTTCATTTATGACAATAAAAAAAGAAATGACTGTAAAAACAGCCATTTCTCAGCATTTTTAGTCTTCTTTTTCAGAACCGTCTTTTTCATCCTTGTTTTTGCCTTCGTCTTCGTCGTCATCTTCCTTATCTTCTAACTCTAGAAGTTCTTCGGCATAATCTTCAAGGTCGTCTAAGAACTCGATGGTTTCACGATTTACAAACACCGCATTTACCAAATATTCATCGTTTTCTGAATTAACAAAAGCGATTTTTTCCAAATCTTCAACCGAAACACCCCATTCTTCCGCAACCTCTTTTGATACAATCTCATATTCAGAGCCTTTTTCGTCCAAAACAACAACTGTTGCAAAAAGTCCAGTTTCACCACCGTCATCATCATCTTCTTCATCTTCGCTTACAATTACTACGGCAAATTCTCCTTCTTCACTCGCATCCACAAAATCTTCTTTGTAAAGAAGTGCGATTCGAAGATTGTTTAATTTTTCCTTTACTTCGTCAGACATTGCTAAACAACCGGATGCAATAATCTGTTCAATTTTCATAATGAATTCGTTTGCCACCTGAATAATTGGTAAATCCTGTTTTACAAAATCATCAATGAACTCTGCCGGATAATCGATACCACCACAGATATTTTCATCTACGGCTCTAAATGTCAAGACCTGTTTGTCGTTATCACATTGTTTCACATCATAAGCAACCTCAAAACGGCTTTTTGCCGTAATTAACTGTGCCAACATTTTACCAAATACAACATTTCTTTCTTTCATGTTTTTCTCCTTTTCATTTTTTTCTTCTATATGAACATCCGTATTTTCCGGAGTTTCATCACCTTGATATTCCTGTTCCCAGTACTTTCTTGCACCCTCGAGACCGACTGCATCAAATTCTATAATTGTGCAGAAATTTTTTGTAATATCCCATTGGCGTTCTTGACAACACTGTAAAATAGGGAACCACATGCTTTCAGCCATGTAAGCATCATCACAACATCCAATATATATGTCATCAATGTCTTTTTCGGCATCTTCCCAAGAATCATATTCTTTCACAATATTAACCCCACTGTTTTCAGTCATGTTCTTGATAAGAATATAAATCTTGTTTTCGCAGTATTCTGGATTGTCGGAGCACTCTGCGAATACCTTTGCAAATGTAAGAATAAACCGTCTTCTATCATTTTCTTTTAATTGCCCAGATATCCCAATTTTTCTTACAACAGAAAGCAATTCTTCGATGGATTTTTCATCAGCAGGTACCGTTGTAGGCATCAATTCGTACATACGCGTAAACGCCTTCTTTCGAAACACCTCTCTGACAAGTTCTTTGTTTTCCAACCTGTAAACAAAGTCCGTAATAATATCCAATATTTCTGTTGTTCGGATATCTTTTTCATTTAACTTTTCTTCTAACAATTCTCTAATACAACATTCTCGATACATTAGTTTTCTCCTTTCTGCAAATAACCCAACACTTCTACCAAAAACGGTACCATATTGAACTTATGGCTCATCCGCGTTACACAGACACCGTGCTCTTTCGAGTTCTGAATTGCGATGTTTTTAATCTCGTCTACCGTTTTTCCCCAGCGATGTCTTGGCATTCTCAAATCAATTACTTCATAAGTACCACTTTTTTCATTTAAAACAACCGCCACAGCCACGACATTCTCATTCGGGCAGACCACATGATAAACCGAGTTTCCGATTTTATCAGGGTATTCGTGCGTTTTCATCATCATGATGCGGATATTTTCCTTATCCTCGTCGAAGTTCTTTTGTTTCTTCAACTTGCTTTCTTCTTTATGCTGTACCATGTCGTGTGACATCTCTATTGCTTTCGATGTAATACGGACTACATCCCGCAGTGTGCATTGTTTATTCAGATATTTTTCTACAATTTTTGTGTAATAACCGGAACAGCCGGCCAATCCCGTTGCTGTATTGACCCAGTATAATACCTGCTTGTCTTCATTCTGCGTTTCCTCATCATATGTAACAGTATAATCTTCTAATTTTCTTGTAAGAATATCTGCAAGCATACGACCAAATACCAATTTTTCAATCATATTATCCCTCCTTATTTTCCTTATCTTTTGCCCAATTATCTAACACCCATTCCAAACATTCTCTTTCTGACAAAGGTTTGATAATTTCTACCTTTTCCGGTAGGAATGGCGAACACTGTGGGCAATCAATATCGTAATGCGTTCCGTCTTTTTGCATCAATAACTCAAACTCATAAGCATCTTTCCAATATTTACTTCCATACTGTGTTTTTACATATTTTATCACCTCGTCATCCTTCATAGGAAAGCCCCTTACTTCACAAGGACTTTCGAACCACACATCTTCATAAGGCGTAAAATAGATTGGTTCGATTGTTTTCCCGTGTTTTACAAGAAAATATACTGATGATATTGGTGAATCTTTTTTGGATTCATAATCAAAGTTATTTAAATAATCATATAGTTCTTGTTTCGTATTAAATACCATATTAAAACCCCCTAAATTGGACAACCGTGCGCTAACATATATTCGCAACACTCAAGCAAATAATCACCGAATTTACCCAATTTTTCTTTGTCTAAATAAAAGCGAAATCCTTGATTATCCCAGCCCCACAACACGACTTCAAACTTGTTTTTATCGTGACAACGATTGATAGACCAAGATACGCCGTAACCAATTGGATGTACTTCTTGATTTAATAATTTTACCACATATGTCTCATCTTTGCAAGAAATTTCCACCACTCTTTTTCCTTCACTGATATGTTTTGCACGCATTCCAACTTCATCAATAATAGAGCATTCATCGCAATGACAATCAAACACTGTTTCAACATAATTATCATCTTTACTTCTTCTTATAATGGAATAAGCATAATAAACTTTATATACTTCTTTCCAAGACTTAGGTGGTTTATCATTAAAACTGTGACAACTTGAGCGTCTCGGTCTAAACCGAAATATCAATTCCTCATATTCAGTTTCTTTTAATAAAAAATCAATTTTCTGTTTCTTACTCATACAAATTCCCCTCCTCGATTATCTCTTCTTCAGAAACTTGTAATACAGCCTGATTATCTAATATAGACTCTTCCCATACAGAAAAACGCTGTGGTCTGATGTTTATCAATTCTTCTTCTGTGTATCTTTCTTCTTCCATATATGGTCTGTCGTAAACATCGTCCGTGATAACGGTCGTAAGTTCATACTCGTCTATACCCAAATAACCCCTTGTTCCAAAAAGGTTTTTATCTTCAAAAACATCGTATACAATATCTGACATCACCGTATATATAGAACCAACATCTTCGATTTTACACTCTGTATTTTCTCTTTTATAAAATTCGTATACGGGATTTTCTTTCTCTGTATTATCTTTCACACATAACATACTGAGTGCTTTATCATACATTTCTAAAGATGGTACCGGAGGCACCATTTTCTCGAAGTCCGGATGAACTTCTCCGTTTGGTAGCAGTCTGCCATATGGCATAGCAAACCCTCTTGCTCTATAGATTCGTGAGCCAGAAACCTCACTAAATTCTGTATTTATTTGTATCTTTGTCAGCAATCCGTCTGCTTCTGCAACCCTCTTCTTGTCCGGATATAATCCGTACCAATAGCACGAAATACTTTCTATATTCTGTAATTCCTCTAATGAATCAAAAATTAAAACCGCACCTCTTCCAGTGAAAAACGCTTTTCTATTCATTGGAACCTCTGTTAGATAAAATAAATTGTGCGGGTCCATCATCAAAGGAACTGCTTCATCCACATCCTCATAAGTGCCATCGCAGAAATCAACCCGTATATAAACACACATTTCTGTTACGGTATAGGGATTTAAATAATAAAACTCAAGCATCAGCAAATATTTATTAAACAACTCACCTTCGTCCATGCCGGGGCAACAGGATAATATATCATCAATTGCTTCTTTTCTGTAATGGATAGCATGTATTTTAGAAATATCAATAATTTTCCCATTTCTGTTTGTACGAAAATTGCTTCCACTAATCCGTTTAAATCTGTGTTCTACGCTTTCCCATGGAATCACTATACGGTCTTTTTTACTTGTAAACATATTTCTGTCCTCTTTCTTTATTCGTTTGCCTTTTCGATAATTTCTTTCGGTAACTGGTATTCCAAACCTTTGCTTACATTATTATGTACATTTAAGATATCCATTGCTTTCAAACATTTTTCTAAATACCATAATTTCACGGTGTATCCGTCAGAATGATATAATGTTCCGTCATATCTCTTGTTTGGAACTCCGCTTCGGCATCTGTGAAACATTGCGTCTTTATCTCCACGCTTTGTCTTGTCAATTTCGCTGTCTGCCCAAGCCTGAAACTTTGCCATATCTGTAATCTCATATCCGCGGTCAAAACCGACAAAATAATAAAACAAAATATCAGAACAAGTTTTTGCCATGCATCCAAGCGTCTGTTTTTCTACACAACTGATTGTTTCGTAATACAAATTGCCGGATTTATATGTATCAGTCTTTACTTCCACAGTTTTAACTTGTCCATCTTTTGTGTAAACATAGATATCTGCACCGATGTCTTTCTGTATTCTTTTGTTTGTTATAAGATGTGCTGAAGCAACACCTTCCATTTTACTGAAATACTCTCTGATTAACAATTCTCCCGCATCACCAATTTTCTTGCTTTCTTCCATGGTATGAGGATTATTTTCATCTCTTACTTTTCCCATAATTCCCTCCTTTGTATTCTAACCGTTCTTCTAACAATAGTATGATGTTTTTTCTTCTAAAAAACTTTTTAAATTCCGCTTGACTTAATTACTTTATTAGCGTATAATAATAGTAACACAAAAGGGAAATATTGTCAATAACTTTTGGAAATATTTTCCAAGAAAAAGGAAAGAAAGAGGAATACATAATGGCAACATTCTTAATTGATTATGAAAATGTAAAATGGGACGGGCTTGAGGGAGTACAATACCTAAATTCGAAAGATACAATTTATCTTTTTTACTCAATACACGCCCACAATATACGAACAGAACATTTGGAGGCAATCCAAAAAAGCGGATGTGATTTCTACGCATACAAGTTGGAAAAGACAGGTAAAAACGCACTTGATTTTTACCTGACTTATCAGATAGGTGAAATCGTTGGCTCCGGAGCAGATAATCAACTCGTGATTGTATCTAACGATGCCGGATTTAAAGCGGTTCTTGACTTTTTTAAACAAAAGCATGATGGAGAAAACGAAACAAAGTTAATACAAGAATCTTGTATTGCCCAAGGAATTATTAAGTTAAATGCAGCAGACGACATCGAGCGCAGAAGAGAAGTCGGTCGTTTATATCGAAAACAAAATATTGATACTGTACTTAGCGAAATGAAAGAAAAAACATCAAGTAAGAAAAAATTAAGAAAAGCAATTCACGGCACAAAGTATCAGAATTATTTCGACCAGATATACTCCATTATTGAGAACACTTCCGTGCAACCAGAACTAAGAAAAATCTACATAAATGCTTTGCAGAATTTCGGTAAGAAAGACGGATTAGAAATTTATAATCTTGTAAAAAGGGATTATTACGGAAGAAATTGATAACGAAAAAATGCAACCAAAAATGATTGCAAACCGAAAATGCAATCAAAAACGGTTGCATATTAGAAAAGCAACCGAAAAAGGTTGCTTTTTTCTTGAAATATTTTTTGTTTTGTTTTTTTGTATATGTTGTTCTAATTTCGTACAAAAAAATAGGGAACTTTTATATTGTTTTTCCGTTGCAAAAGTTCCCTAAATTTCTTATGAAATTATGCTACTGCGAAATTAAGTTCCGCTAATCTTTTTTTGATAATCTCTAATTCTTCATCAAAAGAAGTATCATTTTCTACTGTTTCAAAGGTACACATTGTACCGTTTTCGTCCGGTGTCCCAGTCCCAACAAGTTGGTTTCTGTTTTCCAGTAACTCGTTTAATCTGGTAATTAAAACAGCCACCTCGTATCCTTGTTCATTTTTTTCTTTTAATTCCCCCGTTAAGGCCCTGACATATCTTACCTTGAAGTTTTTTCCCATAAATAAAGTCTCCTTTCCGTTGATTGTTTCTATAAATAGTATGTCTTTTCGTTATGACCGATAAAAAGCCGTGTGTTTCATACTATATGTATAACACTAAAAAAAGGAGTGGTAAACAATGTTGGATTTTATTTTTGGACTTGGAGCCTTTTTCTCAGGAACAGCAATTCTGATTTTTATCTGCATATTTTCTGCAATTATTGTTCCGGTTGCAGCAGTTATTTTGTACAAGACTTTTTGGAAAAGAAGAATTATATTAAAGGATGTAAACGGTCGAATTATACGAGACAATCTTCCTGGAGTACATGTTGCATACTTACAGGGATTGCCATATGGAATGTATTATTTTGAACACCATAACGGGAATAGGCTATCAGAAGTAATCCCATATGATTACAATGAAGAAATGCAACAAACATATTTGAAAACATATAATCAAGCAAACTAAAAAGACCCTATAATAGGTCTTCTCTAAAATTAGTATTGACAACAGGATTTTTCTTCGCTATACTAAATGTATAGAACGAAAACCTTCGAGGTTTTCAGCGGAGAGGGCACCTGTGTTGTTTCCGCCCTTGTTGACAGAAAAGAGGACTACTGCAGAGTCCTCTTTTTTTATGCTGTATGAACATCAATATTCCAGTTTTTTTCCTTATGCTGGATATCTTTTCCTACTTCTCTTTCCATATTCAAAGCCTCCCTTCCTAGATTGAATGCACATCTTTTTGGTCGATGTATTTACCTTCATCAATTTTTCCACCGATGAAGCAGCCACCTTCTCTATCTTTTTTGCATCTTGTAATATCTTTCATGATTTATTCCTCCTTTATTTTTCTATTTCCATTATATACCAATTCGTTTATAATGTCAAGCATCTTCTAAAACCACACGAAGTGGAGAGTAAGACTCTATTTCATGTACAAAGTCGATATTTTCTGCCAGTCTTGTATTGAAGTAAAACATTCCTTTTTCGAAATTTCGTACCGCCACTGGTTTTTCTTTTAGGCTTCCATCCGGATTAAGATTTCGCCAACCCGATGTCCCTTTTCCATATATTTGAATCCGTTTAGAGTCCATTAGATATTTACACAGTGTAATATCTCGATAATACATTCTTCCGGTCTGTCTTCGGATTTCTCTTTTGTTGTACCATCGTTTTGGTTGATATATCACCAAGTAATCATCAAAAAATCTTAGTTCCATAAAAGATGGAAACCATTCAGTTTTTCTAAATCCTACACTAATCGCTAGTACAACTAATAAGATTTTCGCCGTCCAGTTTAGTTCTAAAAACAGATTATCCTGAAATACAAATGAACCAAGCAACAAGATTGCAATAATTACCCAAACAGCAATCCGAACATATGTTCGTGTTTTACTTTCTCTGACCGGCATTAACACTGCTTCGTTAAAATCTAGCACATAATTAGGTTTGTCAATAATAGAATTATCCATCAGGAACACCTCCTCTTATTTTCTATATATAGTATGATATATGTTGTTAGCCTCAAGCAAAATTATGTTTTTGACTCCTCATCTTTTTCAGCAACCCAAGGAAGGAATAATGGCAGATAATCTATTTTCACCTTGCCCGTTT
>JAEIGA010005069.1_pt1 | contig 20226 bp, 18 predicted proteins | sample 9270691 | NCBI WGS metagenome assembly JAEIGA01 (sample SAMN17057246, study PRJNA624740) | gut metagenome | biome: biome; isolation source: fecal sample | host: Bos grunniens | place: China: Xizang | collected 2019 | reverse complement strand
TATCGCCGTATTTCAGTCCTGAGCAAATGCCTGCTGCGATGGCATAGACGTTTTTCAGTACTGAGGCATACTCTATTCCAAGCACATCGGCAGATGTCTTAGTCTTAATCACATTAGATGCAAGCACATCGGCAAATGCCTGCGCCTTCTCTTGGTCAGAACATGCCACAGTCAGATACGACAGTCGGTCGAGCGCAACTTCTTCGGCATGACTTGGTCCGCCGATGCATGCAAGATTAGAGAATGGCACGTCATACACCTGATGGAAGTATTCGGAGCACACCAGATTCTCGTCAGGCACGATGCCTTTAATGGCTGTTACGATAAATTTGTCTGAGAGGCGTGTCCTAAGTTTCTTTAGATGGTTTTTCAGGTATGGAGAAGGTGTAACGAAGACGAGTGTGTCGTATCGCTGCACGATATCATTAAGATTAGACGAAAAGTCTATCTCGTTGATATTAAAGTGTACGCTTGTCAGATAAGCGGGATTATGGTGCAGGCGTTTAAAGTCTTCGATACGGTCATCGCGACGCATATACCACCCGATGTGGTGTGTATGGCTGACAATAATCTTTGCGATAGCTGTTGCCCAGCTTCCGCCTCCGATTACTGCTATTTGTCCGCAATTATACATATTGTAGTCTTTTTCCCTTTTAATACTATTTTCACAGGGGGCTTACAGTGGGGAGAGGATGCATTTACATTCTCTCCCCCTTTATATTTTGCATGACGGTAATTATCCGTTGTTTGCTGCATCAATGTATGCCTGGAAGTCATCGACCTTCGGATTGTCAAGTCCGAGTTTGTATTTTTTATTTACTCCGCATACATCCATCTGCAGCTTCTGCGCTTTAACATTCTTAATGTCGCCTACGAGATAGTAGCCTGCCTTATTAAACAATGGCACCCACTCTTCTGGCACACCCAGCGCAGCCCACTCCGCAACAGACGATTTAGGCTGCTTTGGCTCTGGTTTCATCTGTGGGAAGAAGAGCACTTCCTGAATGAAGGCATTGCCTGTCATAAGCATCACGAGTCGGTCTATGCCGATTCCGATGCCTGATGTTGGAGGCATGCCATACTGCAGCGAGCGCAGGAAGTCATGGTCAATAATCATAGCCTCATCATCGCCCTTGTCTGCCAGCTTCATCTGGTCGACGAAACGCTCTTCCTGGTCTATCGGGTCGTTAAGCTCTGAGTATGCATTTGCCAATTCCTTGCCGTTAACCATAAGCTCGAATCGCTCTGTAAGTCCTGGCTTTGAACGGTGCATCTTTGTCAGAGGCGACATCTCAACAGGGTAATCGGTAATGAAGGTTGGCTGAATGAAGGTTCCCTCGCATGTCTCGCCAAAAATTTCGTCGATGAGTTTTCCCTTGCCCATTGTCTCGTCAACCTCAATATTGAGTTTCTTTGCTACGTCTCGCATTTCCTCCTCTGTCATGCCATTGAGGTCATAGCCGGTCTTTTCCTTTATCGCATCGAGAATTGGAAGACGGCGGAATGGTGCCTTGAATGAAATAACCTTTCCGTCAATCTCTGTCTCTGGCTTACCATTTACAGCGATACATATTGTTTCGAGAAGCTTCTCTGTGAACGACATCATCCAGTTGTAGTCCTTGTAAGCCACATAAAGCTCCATACAGGTAAACTCTGGATTATGGTTCTTGTCCATACCTTCGTTGCGGAAGTTCTTGCCTATCTCGTATACACCTTCAAATCCGCCTACGATCAGTCGCTTAAGATACAGCTCAGTAGCAATACGCATATACATCGGCGTATTAAGCGCATTGAAATGTGTAATGAACGGACGAGCAGATGCGCCGCCTGCAATTGACTGCAGGATAGGTGTCTCCACCTCGGTGTATCCAGCCTCATCAAGCACTCGGCGAAGCGTTCTCACTACAGTGGCACGCTTAAGGAATGTATCCTTTACGCCTTCGTTCACTACGAGGTCAACATAACGCTGACGATAGCGCATTTCTGGGTCGTCAAACTTATCGTATGCTACACCATCCTTATATTTCACGATAGGCAGCGGCTTCAGCGATTTTGAGAGCAGTGTGAGCTCTTTTGCATGAACCGAAATCTCACCTGTCTGTGTACGGAACACATATCCCTTGACGCCAACAAAGTCACCGATGTCAAGCAGTTTCTTAAAGACTTTGTTATACATGTCTTTATTTTCGTCCGGACAGAGATCGTCACGTGTGATATAGACCTGTATTCTTCCCTTTGAGTCCTGCAGCTCCATGAATGCCGCTTTGCCCATGATGCGCTGAGTCATCATACGTCCTGCGATGCACACCTTACGCATGCTCTCTACAACAGGATTGCCCTCGCTGTCGGTCTCAGGTTCTGTAAAATTCTCTATTATTTCCGTACTGTAAGCGTCAGCAGGATATTCGGCTGCCGGATATGGATCAATACCCATGTTACGCAACTCCTCCAGCGACTGGCGGCGTACTATCTCCTGCTCTGAAAGTTCTAGAATGTTCATCTTTTTTATAGTTTTTATTATCTTATTTTCTGAATGCCGTTCTTGCATAAAAGCAAATTAACGTGCAAATATAGTAAATTATTCGCGAATCTTCACACTTTTGCATCCTTTTTTATTATTAATTAAGTAAGAATATATGACATGGCCCGAAAAAACTCACTTATAGTGTATTTCCTTCGCTGCTGCAGAGCTGTTGCATCAAGCACGGAGAAAGAACTTCTTCGTCCATGGCAAGAAAGTATCAAAAGAGCGACACATACCCTCTCTCTAATACTTTCTTGACATATATTTTAGCCTAAATACTCAGACTCCGACAGCGCCAGCAATGCCAACACAAAAATATCAAAAATCACCAAACAGGTGGTTTTCAGCATATTACAGAATCCACCCTTAGCACCAACGCATCATCCACAACCTTAAAAGCAGTGTTTCAGAATCTAAACAGCTGTATTTCAAACACTAAAGACTGCGTCTTAGGTCACAAAACACAGCTTTTAGCAATCCAAGAAACTGTTTTCCGCAAGCAAGTACGCGACAAACAAGCACAAAAGAATGATTTTCAACACCAAGCAGTAGTAATTTCTCGAAAATCACGAGATATATAATAGTATCACACATCCCCGCATTTAATTATACACTGATACTATTTTGGCTTCTCTGAAAATGATTCGTCAACTGATGGCATCAGCTAAAACAAATGCATAACCATCATTGCGCAGCCATACATAGAGATGCCTGCAAGTTTTTTGATGCAGAAGTGCGTTATTGCACATATATTTTTTGAATATCAGAAAAATATTCGTAAATTTGCATCTGATTATGAATGTAGAAAATACAAAGGAGCGTCTTGGCGATGGTATGCGCCTTGACACGACACTGGGGATGGAGTTTATCTCTACGCCAGAAGATGATATATGCGTAGGCAGGATGCCCGTAGACGAGCGGCACATTCAGCCTATGGGATTTCTCAGCGGCGGAGCAACTCTTGCTCTTGCCGAAACTATGGCAGGCGTAGCATCAATGACACTATGCCCCGACGCTATGTGCGTGGGAATTTCTGTTAGTGCCAACCACCTGCATGCTGCACGTAAAGGCGACATGGTGACAGCCAAAGCGCAGCTCATACACCGCGGCGGACAGACACACGTATGGCGCATCGACATAACCAACACAACAGGAAAACTCATAAGCACGGTCACTGTCACTAACTTCATCAAGCAAAGATAGCAGTAAAAATATGGAGTGTTACGCTTTATATCGCCTGCCTTATGCTGGCAAATATATACGGATTAGCTCGCAGCAGTCTATACAGGTTGCGGAATACAGCAGTATTGGCACACAGAACGGGTTTGTCATAGCGCCATTTGCTTGTTCCGAAACACAGAATATACTCATAATTCCTGCTGACGAGATATCTGCAGAAGATGTACCTGCTGGCATCTGCAAGTCAATGCCAACTGGCACTTGCACTTCTATGCCAGAAGAGCAATACCGCGACGCATTCAGAAAATTCCATGAGGCTGTATCCGAAGGACGCTTCGGAAAACTTGTACTTGCAAGACGAAAGAGAATAGCAAGCGAAATAAAAGAGCCGAATGCACGCAAGGAAGCCGAAGAACTGTTCTTCTGCGCCTGCAGAGATTTTCCTCGGCTCATGATAATGCTTTTCTCTACACCGCAGACAGGCACATGGATTATTGCCTCGCCCGAGATTCTCATCGAAGGCCAAGACTGCAGATACCACACTGTGGCACTTGCAGGCACAATGGCATACAGTGAAGGCTATGCTGAATGGAGCGAGAAGAACAGACGTGAACAGCACGTTGTGGAACAATACATTGAGAAGGCATTAGACGAAATGGCGGCTGACGTTGTGAAAGACGGTCCGACAACAATGCGTGCCGGCAGTCTCGTCCACCTGCGCACTGACTACCACTTCACATTAGACAGCAGAAGTACAGACGGCTCTGACATCGCTGGCAACAGAAAAAATGCCTTCGGAATGATTCTGGGCCGACTACACCCTACTCCTGCCGTTTGCGGAATGCCGAAAGACGAAGCACAGGAATTCATTCTGCGCAACGAGGGCATAGACCGCCGATACTACAGCGGATTTGCTGGTCCTCTTAATATTTACGGTGCTACGCATCTGTATGTATCGCTTCGCTGTGCCGAGATTGATGCTGACGGATTCTGGCTCTATGCCGGAGGAGGCATTATGCCTGACAGCCTGTGTGAGAACGAATGGAAAGAAACTGAAGAAAAGATGAAAACCATAGCCCATGTATTGCGATAAAGAAAACATAAACATACTGACAGCTCTGCTCGTGAAACATGGAGTAAGACACGTCGTGGTATGTCCGGGAAGCCGAAACGCACCGCTGGCGCACAACTTCAACGAATGTCCTGAACTGACTTGTCACAGCATGACTGATGAGCGCTCTGCAGCATTCTTCGCACTGGGCATCAGACAGCAAACGCTGACTCCTGTAGCCATATGCGTCACAAGCGGCTCTGCATTGCTGAACACTCTGCCTGGTGTAGCCGAAGCTACTTACCAGCAGCAAGGCATCATCGTGATTTCTGCCGACAGACCTGCTGCATGGATAGGACAAAATGATGGTCAGACACTACCGCAGCAAGGGGCGCTGGGATGTTTTGTCGCTAAAAGTGTCACTCTGCCCGAACCTCGCAATGACGAGGAACGCTGGATGTGCAATCGGCTCATAAACGAGGCAATGATTGCACACAAGGGCATGGCACATCCGTCAGTACATATCAACGTACCGATATCAGAACCGCTATTCACATTCTCCACACTGCAACTGCCTGAAGAGCGTATGGTCAGAACGGCCGACTGGCACTGTGCGAGTGAGCGTAATGATGTGACAAAAATGTTCTGGCAGTCAGAACGCAGAATGATTATTGCCGGGCAGATGCCGAAAAACAATTCTATAGATAGCATCCTGACAGACTTGTCTGAGTATGCGGTTGTTCTTGGCGAACCTATTTCATGCAGCTGTGAGCATCCGATGCTCACTGACCAGATGCTCCACGCAATTGGCAATAACAACGAGGATTACCATCCGGAATGTGTCATATACATTGGCGGAAACACCATCAGCAAGCGTCTGCGGCATTTCATGCGATCATTGAAGAAAGATACGGTTTTCATTAACGTATGCACCGACGGCGAACTGCATGATATTTCACAAAACACCTCCATACTGATAGATGCACACCCCGAAACCGTACTGTCTGACCTCATGTGTTGTGCACAGAATATCGTGAAGCACAATGCCTTCTGCACGATATGGAACAGACTGCGTGAAAGCTTGCAGACGAAACTCAATAATTACGTCATGCGCTTCTCTCAGACTATGGCTGTCAAGGAGTTCGAGCAACGAATCGGCAGCAATGCAAGCATAGTATATTACGCCAACAGCATGGCTATAAGGCTTAGTGCACTATATTCTGGAGCATATCGCTATTGTAACCGCGGACTGAACGGCATTGAGGGGTCGCTGAGCGTAGCGGCTGGGGCTGCCGCAGCAGTTGCAGCAACCGGAAGCAAAGAGAATATATACTGCATCATAGGCGACCTGAGTTTCTTCTACGACGAGAATGCCCTATGGCAGAGAAGCCTCTCTCCGAATCTACGCATCATGCTGCTAAACAATGGCAGAGGCGGAATATTCGGTATGCTAAACGGTCTGAGTGACAGTCCCGCACACAATGGGCTGGTAGACGGACAACACCATGCTACTGCTGAAGGCGCATGCATGCAGCACGGACTGCTGTATCTGCGTGCAGATAATATCAGTACGCTCCAAGACGGACTCGAAAAGCTGCAGCATGACAGCAGCGGGAAGGCTGTACTGCTTGAGGTTTTCACTGACTCTGAGACTGACTTGGAGGCATACACCATACTATATAAGCATTTTAAAGAAACAACATAAAAAAATCACATATATGAACATTAACGTTTTGAGTAAGCCAGAAGAGCAGAAGCAAACTTGTTTGGATTCTGCTTTGGCAGAAAAAGGTGGGATGAAATTCAACTGGAAACCTATGTGCGAATTCAAGGAGATATGCCTTGAAGAATACAACGGAATAGCAAAAATAACCATCAATCGCCCAAGATACCGCAATGCATTCACCCCACTCACCACAGCAGAGCTATCGCAGGCATTCTCTATAGTGCGTGAAGCGCAACACATCAGAGTAGTGCTGCTGACTGGTGCCGAAACACCACGCAAGGAGGAACAGACCGATGAGGAATGGCTGCGCACCCAGGCATTCTGCTCTGGCGGAGACATGAACGTAAAAGGACGTGGCGGATATATCGATGGCGAGGGCACACCGCGCCTGTCGGTTCTTGATGTGCAGATGCAGATACGCCGTCTGCCAAAACCTGTCATAGCCATGGTCAACGGATTTGCCATTGGAGGCGGACATGTACTGCATCTGATGTGCGACCTGACCATCGCTGCAGAGAATGCACGATTCGGACAGACCGGACCGAAGGTCGGCTCGTTTGATGCTGGCTTCGGAGCAAGCTACCTTGCCAGAATTGTCGGTCAGAAACGTGCACGCGAGATATGGTTTATGTGCCGCCAATATTCTGCCAGAGAAGCAGAGGCTATGGGCATGGTCAACAAGGTGGTAGCACACGAGGCTCTCGAGGCTGAATGCATAGCATGGGCAGAACAGATGATGCAGCACTCGCCGCTGGCGCTACGCATGATAAAGATGGGACTGAATGCCGAACTTGATGGCGAGGCTGGCATACAGCAGCTAGCTGGCGACTGCACGGCACTCTATTACATGCTCGACGAAGCGCAAGAGGGCGGAAAGGCATTCTTAGAAAAGCGCAAGCCTGACTGGGGAAAATTCCCATTAGTACCATAATAAAATGGAGTTATAAAGAGAAGTTATAAAGGGAAGTTATAAAGGGAAGTTATAAAAGGACAATACAATAAGAAAGACAATGTCCAAAGCTATTGGCTAGCCAGTGTGCTGGCTTAACTTCCCTTTTTAACTCCTCATCTTAACTCCTCATCCTAACTCCCCACGCAAGCGCATAACTCCCCATCCTAACTCCTCATCTTAACTCCCCACGCAAGCGCATAACTCCTCATCTTAACTCCCCATCTTAACTCCCCACGCAAGCGCATAACTCCTAATCTTAACTCCTAATCTTAACTCCTCATCCTAACTCCCCACGCAAGCGCATAACTCCCCACCTTAACTCCATTACTCATGCAGATAAATCTTTCACATAAAACACTTCATTTCAAGACCCCGGCACGCACCTCGCGTGGCGAATATAGCACACACAGCATGATCGTCGTAACCATTCTCGACGAGAAGACCGGACGCATCGGATTGGGAGAGTGTGCTCCGCTGCCAGACCTCTCATGCGACGCCAGTGCATATGTCCGCATGTCTGATGTAGCGAATCTCATAGACAAAGCGCTGAAGAGCGACGACTATACAGAAACGCTACGTCCCTATCCTGCACTGCTCTTCGCTTTGGAGTCGGCCATGTACGACTATCAGCAGAACCCGTTGCTTTACGACACTCCGTTTGCAAGGGCTGAGGTTGGAATCCCTACTAATGGCTTGGTATGGATGTCTTCGTACGATGACATGCTGCGCCAGGTCAAGGAGAAGCTGCTGGCTGGCTTCAGATGCATAAAACTGAAAATCGGGGCTATCGGCTGGGACGAGGAGATTCGGCTGATTGAAACCGTGCGCTCACGGTTCTCTAAGGAATCGCTCGAGATTCGTGTCGATGCTAATGGGGCTTTCTCACCTGAAGAGGCCATGTCACGCATGGAGCAGCTCGCACGCTACGGCATACACTCCATAGAACAACCCATAAAGCAGTATCAGTGGAAAGAGATGGAGCGTCTGTGCCGCAACGCTCCGCTGCCCATTGCACTCGACGAAGAGCTTATCGGCGTCAATACGCTTGAAGAAAAGCGCACGCTGCTCGACACAATCCGCCCGCAGTATATCGTAGTGAAACCTACACTCCATGGCGGCATATCTGGCACAATGGAGTGGATTAGCGAAGCGCAGAAGCGCAACATCGGTTCATGGATAACCAGCGCACTGGAAAGCAATATCGGATTGCGCAATGTGGCGCTGCTTGCCGCACGCATCTATGGCATCACTCCCTCTAATGCTCACAAGGTTATGCCGCAGGGATTAGGCACAGGACTGCTCTATACTGACAATATAGAAATGGATATTGAGCTGCGCGGCAGCAAACTGTGGAGATGGGAAACAGTGGAGATATAGGGGAAAGGGTTGACGAGTTAACAAGTAGACAAGTTACTTGTTACGTGAACGATGACGATAAACATTAAACTTTTCTCATTTGGCTTCGCCGATTCTGCTCCCGCTCGGCAGAGATTGAGTAAAACTCATCTCTGCTCTCACTTACTCACAGAATTCTCATTTCTCATTTCCCCTTTCTCACCATGACGACACTTCAGGAATTCTACAACGAATGGAACAACGGACGTGACACCATGCTCGTACATACAAGCGGAAGCACTGGTGCGCCAAAGCCTCTATGGGTGGAGAAGCAGCGCATGTTACGCTCCGCACGTCTCACATGCGACTTCCTTGGTCTCCGTCCTGGCGACACTGCTCTGCTCTGCCTGCCACTCGGCTATATCGCCGGGAAGATGATGGTGGTGCGTGCCATTGAACGCCAGCTCCATCTGACCAGCGTAACTCCTGACAACCACCCTATGCGCAGCATCATAGAGCGATGCCCGCACAACACAGAAAACTCACACAGCGCACTCTTCTCTTTTGCTGCAATGGTGCCATCACAGGTCTACAGTTCTCTGCAGAACGACGAGGAGCGCAGCATGCTTATGCGCATCAGACACCTCATCATAGGCGGTGGCAGCATTCCTGCCGACCTCGAGCAGCAACTGCGCTCATTCCCCAATGCTGTGTGGAGCACCTACGGCATGACAGAGACGCTCTCGCATATAGCACTGCGACGCATCAGCGGACCGGAGGCTGACGCATGGTACACACCGCTCAGCGACGTACAGATATCCATTAGCCACGACGAGGACAACGGCTATACACAGCGCGGATGCCTCACCATCTTTGCACCGCAAGTCTGCAGCACACCGCTCCGCACCAACGATATAGCCGAATTGCATGCTGACGGCCGCCGCTTCAGAATCATCGGGCGCCGCGACAACGTGATATGCTCTGGCGGCATAAAGATTCAGGCTGAGGAGATAGAGGATATTCTCCGCCAGCACATTTCCTGTCCGCTATGCATTACGAAAGTGCCCGATGCGAAATTTGGCGAGGCAGTAACATTGCTTGCCGAGCATCCTGCAGACGCGCATCCCGCATGGCTGGCGACAGAGGCAGAACTGCATTCCGCATTCAAGCATCTTAACCCCTATGCTGTGCCGAAGCACGTCATACGCACAGATGCCATACCGCTCACACCAACCGGCAAAACCGACCGTATTGCAGCGCAAAAACTTGCCGAAGCATATGTCATTAACACACATGCAGAACAATAGATAGCAGAACAACAGGAGGCAGCAGAACAGAACAACAAGAGGCAACAGCACACATGCACACTCTACGCCTCTCAGGGAAAACAGCACAGAGGGGATTGAAACTTTGCGTGCAGCCTCATGATACACAGATAATCACATAAAAGAACGAGAAAGAGCCGCATGGTTGACCATGCGGCTCTTTCTCGTTGTCATATTTCACATATATATATTATTTCTTAATCAGTTCCTTCGGTATTTCATATCCTGCAGCCTTTGCTATTTTCAGCGGGATGTCGGCATTGTCGTTATGTCCGGCAAACAGTTCGCTACCTACACCGCAGGCGTAGACAGGAACAAGTCCTGCAGAGTGTCCGCGTGTCACCCACTGTATGCCAGCCTTAGCGTTGATGATGGCACGTGCCTGCTCTGCTAAAGCATGATTTGCAGTATACTCGTTTTTCACGTCAGCCATGCCTTCGCCAAATGATTTCTGCCATACTGCCTTCAGTGCTGCTGTCTCCTCGTCAGACATTTCGAGCTTATCCCAGAATCCGAAGTGCTCACGCAGCGCCTGTTCTGCCATTGGCCATGTCACGTTGTTGTTTGTGGCTGTGCGCAGAGACTTGAGCTTTGCTGTGAAGCTATCAAGGCTGCCTTTCTGATGCTGCAGCGCCTTGAGATTGAGCGAGTAGACATTGTCTGCGGCGAGCACGAGTCCGCCCGTCTCATGGTCGGCTGTCAGCACGATGAGTGTCTCATGAGGATGCTGGCGATAGAACTCGTAAGCTATCTCCATGCAGCGGTCTACGGCTGCCACTTCGGCAAAGGCTGTAGCTCCGTCGCGCGCATGGCATGCCCAGTCTACTTTTCCACCTATCTCGTTCATGATGAAGAATCCGTCACTGTTATCTTTCGTAAGGAAAGCTATCTGGCACTGAAGAATCTCTTCAGGTGTCATATCTCCCTGCTGCTTATCGATGGCATAAGGGATGCTGTAAGAGCCTGAAACAGGATGCAGGCGTGTATCGTCCTGAACAAGTAGCATACGGCTGGCTTTGCGATACTTCTCGCTGAAATCTTTTGTGCCTCGTGCAACGACATATCCGGCACGCTCCATTTCGGCATAGAGGTCTGGTGCGCCAGGATGTTTCTTCGGGTCGACATTATTCTTTATCTCCGAACCGGCATAGAAGTCAAGCCCTGTATCAATCATATCGCGAGCGACAGCATAATAGTCGTTGCGCGATGCGTCATGTGCATAGAAGGCTGCAGGAGTAGCATGATTTACCGGCACGCTACTTGCCACGCCTACCTTTACGCCAGCCTGCTTTGCCCATTCGGTTATAGGAGAGGCAGGTGTTGTCATGTCAGGATATACGCCGACAGCTCCGTTGTTTGTTTTCACGCCAGTGGCAAGTGCTGTGCCAGAAGCGGCAGAGTCGGTTACACCGCTATTGTATGAGAATGTTGATGCCACACCGACTACTGGCATCTGCGTCATGCAGAATGGCTGGCGGCCTATTCTGCCCTGCAGTTCGGCCCGCATCATTTCTGCAGCAAGCACAGTATTAACACCTGTACCATCGGTGATGAAATAGAACACATATTTTGCTTTCGGCTGCGCGAATGCTGTGATAGCGAGCAGCACGGCAATGATTAAGGTGAATGATCTTCTAAACATAGAAAAAATTTTTATAAGTTTTGAGAATTTACGTTTAATCTTTACAAGCTAAAAATCTAAGAGAGCACGTTGCTTATCAGACTATATGCTGTTGTCTTCGGGGCTGCTTTGTACAGACTGATATAAAGTTGCAGAGTATAGCAGATACAAATCTGCTACAGCACCACCATACGTATACATATATGTGTTGCAAAGTTAATATATTTTCTGAGTATGCTATATCTCATAGCATATTTTTTTTTATTTTTTAAGGTTGTGCAATATGTGACGGTTTTCTTTCGCGCGGGCAGCTCAAGCAGAAAAGGAAAAAGCAGAAAAGGAAAAAGCAGACACATTTTTTTGATAAGACATTTTTTATTATTAACTTTGCAGAAGAAAGCTTATATCACTCAAGTTTCGAATGTTGAGAAGATAGAGAAAGATATGCCGCTTTCGCGGCGAAGATAGAGAACGATACTTTGGCAAGCGGGTGTTCTGCATTAGGACTAATGTCATCTATCTCCTTCTATCTCCATGTACCTCCTTCTATCTCCATGTAACAAAAACTACCTCCTTCTACCTCCTTTTATCTTAAAAACACAATATCACCATGATAAGCATTCGTCAACACATACGCGCCATAACAGCGCTCGGCGTGCCACTGATAATTGGTCAGTTAGGTGCTACAGTGCAGCAATTTGCCGACACGGCTATGGTAGGCCACTACGGCACGTTAGAACTTTCTGCAGCGGGATTTGTGGGAAACCTTTTTAATCTCGTCATATTCTTTATGCTCGGAATATCCTACAGTACGACTCCTGTTGTGGGGGCTTCGTTCGGCAGACAGGATTTTCTGGGCACGGCACGCGCTCTGAGAGAGAGCCTGCTGTTAGGGCTTATAACATCCGGCGTAATCATTGGCGGACTAACATGGCTCTACTTCAACATTGAGGTGTTAGACCAGCCAGAAGAGTTGCTTCCGCTTGCACGCCCCTACTTCCTGACGCTGCTACTCTCCCTGCCTTTCCTTGCCGTATTCAATTCCCTGAAGCAATTCTCCGATGCATTAGGAGAGACACGTATGCCGATGTGGATGATGTTGTGGGGCAATGTGCTTAACATACTGCTAAACTGGCTACTAATATTCGGCTTTACTCCTGGCGATTGGCTGGGCGACAGCAATATAATCGCTATTCCTCCGCTCGGACTGCTTGGTGCGGGCATTGCCACGTTGCTCTCACGTATGTTTATGGCAGTAGGCATGACGATAGCAGTGTTCTCGAAAACCACCTATTCGCTGTCGCGTGGCAATATCAAGGCCTACGAGCTGCATGCTTCGCAGAGTGGCAATGCTGCCAATGCCGTCACTATGCTCACGGCAGAGAAAGTGCGCAGAGCACGCAAAACCACACGGCGCGGCCTATGGCGCATGACAAAACTCGGCATCCCTATTTCGATGCAGATGTGCCTTGAAGCAGCATCATTTAATATCTGCGCAATCTTCATGGGATGGATAGGAGCCATACCGATAGCCGCACATCAGATTATGTGCACGATATCAACATTCTGTTTCCTTCTGATGTATGGCATTGGAGCCGCAGCCGCAGTTCGCATCAGTCATTTCCGTGGACGAGGCGAATGGCAACAGGTGCGCGAGACGGCTGTTGCCGCACTTGCGCTCAATGCATGCTGCAGCATTATTACCGTCACGCTGATATGCATATTCATCAGTCCGCTGACATCAGTATTCACCTCGAATGCCGAAGTGGCGACACTGGTCGGGTCGCTGCTTGTGCCTTTCGTGATATATCAGGCTGGCGACTGTTTGCAGATAATATATGCCAATGCGCTACGTGGCATAGAAAGCGTGAAGCGTATGATACTTTATGCTTTTGTGGCGTATATTGTTGTGTCGCTGCCGATGAGCTATATCTTCGCCTTTGTGCTTGACTATGGTGCTGTCGGTGTGTGGTATGGCATCCCATTCGGATTGACCACAGCTGGAATTCTCTTCTACCGAGAGTTTGATTTGCAGACAAGAAGAATGATTAAATAACTTTCGTCATTCACACTTTACTTATAGAAAAAAATTGTAAGACAGAAAGAGATAATTGACAATAGTTCTGCTGCAGAATATTAGATACATGCAGGAGGCGGATGTTACAAAAAGAGAAGAGGAAGAGTATCCCCGTCCATTGCGGGCTGTACTCTTCCTCTTTTTTATGTCAACTGCAGCTTACGAAGCCTTCTGCAAAAGATTAGAATCTTACGTATGTCTCGAGCCACAGTTCGCAATAGTTAGACTTAGCGAGATTGCGGTCGTGTACATAGTTGAACTGCGGCTGGAACATTAGATTCTTATGTATCTGTATGTTCGGTGCGACAGAGTAGATGGTTTTTGTTGTGCCCCATGTGGCGTCGTCGCGATAAGCATCATACTTCAGATAAGTCTTCAGCCACGGAGTGCAAGGGATGCCTACTGTGGCATACCATGCGTCAGCGCGTCCTGTTCCTGCCCATGTTCCGTCGCTCTGATAGTCAGAGACCTTATGGCCAGTAGAGTGAGCATACTCAGCACGCACGGTAAAGTCGTTCGCCTCATATTTAGCAGAGAGCATGTATCTATTTCGTGACACAGTGACGCCAGATGCCGCAGTGTAACGTCCTGTCCATCCGAAGGCGCCAAGGACAAGTCCTTTCAGCGGCTGCAGCTGCACGGTACCTATCACATCCTTGTGTGAATTAGCGTCAGAGCGGTTGACACCCTGTCCGTTTGCCACCATCAGCTGGTAATGCAGCAGACTGTATCCGGTCTTACCCACAGGGAAGAGGTCGCCTTGTATCTGCAGGCCTTGGTCTCGTCCGCCGCTTGTCGATGGTTCGTCGCCAATAAAGTCGTTCATGCCCGCCAGCTTCTTGGTCATCTGCGAGTAGTCGCCCGTACCGACATCCCACGGATTCATTGGATTTTCAAGACCGAACGCACGCTTATACTGTCCAAATTTCACACGAAACTCCTTATACTTCTGCCACTCAATGAAATAGTCTTTCATGTGGAATTTCTCGTTATTAGTCTGCATCTGTATGCGATAAGCAAAGTCACGCAGAATTGTTCCGCTTACATACAGACGTGTGTAACGTTGTGTGAATCCGTCGCCCGTGTGCTTGCCGTCCTGATTAGTATATGTATACTTTCCTACAAAGTATCCGCCGAACTTCGGGGCAGAAGCATAATCTGTAATATTTCGGCCGTATGACATCTCCTTTTTCTCTGCAGCTGTATTCATGCCCGCAGCTATTGCCTCATTGAGATAATGCGTAATAAATCCTTCTTCCAGTTTCTCGTCAGAGGTAAATGCTGGGTCAGACGAAGATGTCTGCTCTTCAGCAGCCTCGTTCGATACATGCATGCTGTATGATGTGTCGGCTGCCGCTGGCAACAAAGACATTGCAGCCAGTAGTGTTAAAACTTTTTTCTTCATTTCGTATGATTATTATTAAAACTTATTATTAATCTTTCATGGCATGGCGCATTTGCGAGACAAAGTTAATAATAATTTCTGAAAAACAACTCTGCTGTTGTTACTTTTTTACGACAATATGCGCTCGTGGCTGCATGCTTATACTAAAAATACCTAAATTAAGGATAAAGAATCCGGCAAAACGAATGAGGAATTAGAAATAATTAGTATCTTTGCATAAATTAAAGACATAACCAGATCTATTGCAATGCGGTAGATTATAAAACAACAGGAATTACCCAACGTGCGCAAAATAGCCAAAAAGATACTAAAGATTGTTCTGCCTTTTGTCTTAGGCAGCGGAATACTCTATTGGATGTATCGCGGCTTTGACTTCCAGAGCATGCTGCATTTCATGCGTGAGGAGATGAACTGGACATGGATGTGGCTGTCGATGCCTTTCGGCATCCTGGCACAGATGTTTCGCGGATGGCGCTGGCGCCAGACGCTTGAACCTATAGGCGAGAAAGTGCGCGCCACAACAAGCATAGACGCCATTTTCCTCTCGTATGCAGTAAGCCTCGCCATACCGCGCATAGGAGAATTCACACGGTGCGGAGTGCTTAACCGCAGCGACGGAGTGTCCTTCCCGAAGGCTCTCGGCACGGTTGTCGTAGAACGTGCCGTAGATACACTCCTCGTACTCCTGCTCACAGCTGCTGCACTCTTGTTACAAATGAACGTGTTTGCTGAATTTTTCAGCCACACCGGTGTGAACATACCAGAATTTCTCGGTCGCTTCACCACCACCGGATATATCGTAACATTGATATGCGGAGCTGCAGCATGCATCTCTATATACTCCGTACGAAAGAAGCTATCAATATATAATAAGGTGAAAGCCACTGTGCAGGGAATCATCGAGGGTGTAATGTCGCTCAAGCAGGTGAAGAACATACCGCTGTTCCTGTTCTATTCTTTCGCTATATGGGCAAGCTATTTTCTGCACTACTACCTCACATTCTTCTGCTTCGATTTCACAGCGTCGCTCGGATTAGCGTGTGCCGTAGCTACATTCATCGTAGGCACAATAGCCGTTATCGTGCCTACTCCTAATGGTGCAGGGCCATGGCACTTCGCCGTAAAAACCATGCTTATACTATACGGAGTGGCTGAAACAGACGCCCTGTATTTCGTGCTTATCGTACACACACTGCAGACACTCCTCGTAGTGCTGCTTGGCATATATGCCGCCGTGGCGCTATCAATGAGAGAAAGACGTGCGGCAATGACACAACAAACCTAAAAACCAACAATATCTATGTCAGAAATCAGAAACCTACAGCCAGAGTGCATCTGGCGCAACTTCGACTTGTTGACACAAGTGCCACGTCCGTCAGGACATCTTGAGAAAATACAGCAGTTCCTGCTTGACTTCGCTAAGAATGCAGGCGTAGAAGCATTCATCGACCCTGCAGGAAACATCGTAATGAAGAAACCTGCATCGCCAGGAATGGAGAACCGTAAAGGCATAATCCTGCAGGCACATATGGACATGGTGCCACAGAAGACACCGACAAGCACACACGACTTCATAAACGACCCAATCGAGACACGCATCGAGGGCGACTGGGTGTATGCTAACAATACTACCCTGGGAGCTGACGACGGAATGGGCGTAGCAGCTATCATGGCCATCATGGAAGACAAAAACATGAAGCACGGACCACTTAACGCTCTCATCACTGCCGACGAAGAAACATCTATGATCGGAGCAAACGCTCTGCCAGAAGGCGAACTTGAAGGCGAAATACTGCTCAATCTCGACACCGAACAGGAGGGCGAAATGATTATCGGCTCTGCTGGCGGACTCGACATCACTGCCGAAATCGAATACAAAGAAGTAGAGACTGACAGCGAAGACCAGGCTGTGAAAATCACTGTCGACGGACTTCGTGGCGGACACTCAGGCATAGAAATCGGACTGGGTCATGCCAATGCCAACAAACTCATGGCACGCATCGCAGTAGACATCATCGCAAATACAGAAGCACGCCTTGCAACATGGGCAGGCGGAAACATGCGCAACGCCATACCACGCACATGCGAAGCAGTATTCACACTGCCTGCAGAGAATGTCGCAGAACTGAAAGCTATCGTAGCCGAATATGCCGAGACCTTCGTCAACGAATACAAAGGCATCGAGAGCAACATCGTTGTAACTACAGAAGACGTAGAAACTCCTGCTACTCAGATACCAAAGGAAATTCAGGACAACGTCGTGAACGCCATCAACGCATGCCACAACGGTGTACTCAGATACATCCCTTCTATACCTGAGATAGTAGAAACATCAAGCAACCTCGCCATCATCAATATCGGCAACGGCAAGGCGGCAATAAAGATTCTGGCACGCTCTGCATCTGAATCACAGAAAGACTGCCTCGCCAATATGCTTGAGAGCTGCTTCTGCATGGCAGGAATGAAGGTTACATTCAGCGGAGAATATCAGGGCTGGGATCCTAATCCAGACTCTGAAATGATAAAGGTGATGGCCGACATATACAAGCGCGAATTCGGCAACGAAGCAACAGTAAGCGTTGTACACGCCGGACTGGAGTGCTCTGTAATCCTGTCAAAATATCCAGGACTTGACATCGTAAGCTTCGGCCCAACACTCCAGCATCCTCACACTCCACAGGAGAGATGCGAAATCTCTACTATGCCTAAGTTCTGGCAACTGCTTAAGTGCGCTCTCGAAGAGGTGCCAGAGAAGTAGGAGTTATGGATTAAGGATTGATGAATAAGGATTAATGGTTGACGGTTGACGTTTAATGGTTATTAATGGTTAAGAGCTACCGTTCACGTTATCGTTATCTTTCATCCCTAATCTCGTTATCTTTCCACTATCATCAACAACAGGTAAAACCAAAAAAATAACTGAAGAAGTAAAAAAACATTACTTTTTTCTTTCACATTCAAGAAAAATGATTACCTTTGCAATTAGAATCGTGCATCAGGTAGTCATTTTTCTTTTGCACTAGTATTAACCAATAAAAAAAGACAATGGACGACTATCATCCGGAAAATAACAAAGTAAAGTAATTTCTGGGGCTCGTTACACTTGAAGAGTGTAAGCCTCAGCGAAAGTCACGCACCTAAAAAAGGCTTACACGCAATGAAGACTTATTGGAATACAGACAACCAACTGAAGCAGATTGACAACTGGCAGCCAAACTGCTGGATACAGGTAACATGTCCTACTGACGAAGACAGACGTTACCTTGAAGACACATACAAAATTCCCGACTATTTTTTCTCCGATATCGCCGATAACGACGAGAGAGCACGCTATGAGTATGACGACGGATGGATGCTCATCATCCTGCGTATTCCCTACGTTAAGGAGATACGCTCACGCACGCCATACACAACTGTTCCGCTCGGCATCATACACAAGCGCGATGTCACCATCACTGTCTGCAACTACGAGACAAACATGATGATCGACTTCGTGTCGTTCCATAAAAAGCGTAACGAGGGATTCACCGACTATGTCGACATGATTTTCCGCCTCTTCCTCTCCTCTGCCGTATGGTATCTGAAACGTCTGAAACAGATATCACAGCGCATCGATGCCACGAAAAAAGATATGGAACAGCCAGACAACGAAGCACTCATCGGACTCTCACGACTGCAAGACTCGCTCACATACTTCCAGACATCTATCAGAGGTAACGAAAATCTCCTTGCAAAACTGAAGTTCAAGCTGCAGGTAGACGAACTTGACGCCGACCTCATCGAAGACGTCAACATCGAGATGTCGCAGGCACGAGAAACGACAAATATCTACTCAAACATCCTCGAGTCGACTATGGAAACTTATCGTGGCATCATCAACAATAACATGAACACCACGATGCGTACGCTCACATCCGTCACCATCATCATGATGTTCCCAACACTCATAGCCTCGCTCTTCGGAATGAACCTCGTAAACGGAATGGAAGACACACCATGGGGATTTGTCCTCGCGCTGTTCATCTCCATATTCGTCAGCATAGCCAGCTGGTCAGCCCTGCGCTATAAGAAGTTCCTATAACACACGGCAGGCCCCAAGTGCACAATATAGCGACATTGGTCACAAAGTAAAAAATATATTTACATAACTATTCAAGCAAGAAATGTGCGGTACAGCCCAATAGGTTTGTGCCGCACATTTCTTGTTTATAATACTATGTCACGAAATACAGAGGTAGGCAACACACATCGCATAGAAAAAGGGGAAAAGTGGATAGATTTCAACTCCGACGGCTATAAGCCAGGGCAAGGTGTAAACATGTCTGCCGCTGAGATAGGTATGCGACTGACACGCACAGAAACGAATGCAGCATACCGCCTTGCTGACCAAGACCGATAGCAGCGCATGGACTTTGTTGTCGGTATGCGTGTGCATAAGTCGAACAACCATCCTACAGAAGACATTTGCGATGTGCTGGCTAGCGACTATCCTAAGACATTCATACGAACAGACTTTGTCCTTGTTCGGCAGAACTCCTATTCACAAAGACTCAATAATCGAGCAAGGTTACAGCTACAATAGAAGTGTTTCAAATCTGCGAAGCATGATTAAAGAAATTGGAGTATCGGAGAAAGAATTCGTTAAGAAATTCAGAAGTATCCTACAAGAGTCTTACTACGATGATATTCAAGCGACCCTTGCAGAATACTTTAAGAGTAAATGTATTATAAATGCAGAAAAATGTATAAAGAAATTAGAGAAAAGCGAAGACGTATTCCAAGAACTTCTAAGTGTGAAGAATTAATCGGTTGAAGTCATTTCTACTCTCATCGTCTACCAAAGCAAGATATTCTTTATATCTTTCGTCCTTTCTCGCATATAGCATATCAAGAATATCTGCCAATCTGTCGTTTAAGTTAAAAACGGAAATATACCGCTCGTAGCTCATGCTACAAGCGTAATGCTTGATTTCTTCTTTTGTCGGGTTGAAGTCAAAAATTGTTTTATTAATCATTTCATTCTTCTCCATT
>JAEIGA010005068.1_pt1 | contig 20227 bp, 17 predicted proteins | sample 9270691 | NCBI WGS metagenome assembly JAEIGA01 (sample SAMN17057246, study PRJNA624740) | gut metagenome | biome: biome; isolation source: fecal sample | host: Bos grunniens | place: China: Xizang | collected 2019 | reverse complement strand
GCGAGGATGATCTCAATGTTGTACACCTCTTTGAGCAACTTTGCAAAATACTATAACAATACGAAACAAATAAAACTCAAACAATATGAAAATCGCGTTTAAGAATTTTTTAATGACATTACGTCGTTACAAGGTCGCTTCATTGCTTAATGTGTTGGGCCTAACCCTCGCCTTTGTGGCATTCTACATCATCGCATCGCAGGTGTGGTACACCGTGACCTACAACCACTCGCTCAAAGATGCAGACCGCACCTATCTTATCTCGCCAAACTTTGGTGGCGATAATACCGAGATGAAATGGAGTTCCAACTCACCTGGCGACTTGGCTTATGTCGCTGCCGAGCAATTCCCCGATGCTGAGGAGGTAGCTTCGTATGCACCATACGCCGCCATCAGCCGCATTTGGGTAAAAAAGAGTGAGTATAACTTTGAATCTTTCAACGACCAGATATTTTATGCTACTCCAAACCTACCATCGTTCTTCGGTTTTGAGTGCTTGGCTGGCGATTTTGGCGAGCTCAAAAATCCAAATACGGTGATTATGTCACGCTCCGAAGCTGAAAAGTTGGGCTTAGGTGTAGGCGATGTTATCTACCTTGAGGGTGGCCGTATGTTTGACGACGGCAAGCCAACCGTGCAGAATACAATTGTGGCGATATATGAGGATATGCCAAAGAACTCAATATTCGGTCATTGGAGTATTGTGCAGGGCGACGAGCAGGTACACACCTCGGGCACTAATAATTGGAACTACACCAACTTTGTTCGTATGCGTGAGGGTGCCGACCTCAATACCTACATCGAAATTTTCAAAAAGGGTTATGCCGATTGGTTCCTCGGTATGGCGCAGGAGTGGATTGCCGAAGATCCTGAAGAGGAGGCGTTGCTTAAGGAGGAGATTGAGAATGGCGCTCATATTCTCGCCACACGCCTTGTGCCTGTTGATGATATGTACTACACCGAGTTTGACGAAGCGTACAACTTCCAGACAGGTAAGAAATCGACACCTATTATCCTCTCAAGCATTGCATTTATTATCGTGCTGATAGCCTTTATCAACTTTATCAACTTCTTCTTCGCCCTTGTTCCCGTGCGTATGCGTGCAGTGAATATCTGTAAGGTGTTTGGCGCAAGTCAGGGCACACTGCGTTGGAACTTCCTCTTTGAGGCAATCGGCTTGGTACTGCTCTCGATGGCTTTGACATTCTACCTGATGATTGTGATTCAAGATAGCTTTATCACCAACTATTCTATCTGTTCGCTGGCTCTTGGAGATAATATCGCAGTTATTATTATGATGGTCGCACTTATGGTGTTGTTAGCGGTTGTGGCAGCAATGTACCCTGCATTCTACATCACCCGTTTCAACGCATCATTGGGTGTTAAGGGAGGTTTTGCACAGTCGGCAACTGGTCGTCGTTTGCGCTCTGTGATGGTGGGCGCACAGTTTACCGTAGCAATGATTTTGATTATTGTAACCGCTGTCTTCTTCTTGCAGTATCGCTATATGATTAACTACGACTTGGGCTTCGACCGCTCAAATATTGTAACCTTCGCTTCGTGGGATTTGCGAGATCGTTCAGAGACGGTAATCGAGCGTCTGCAACAGCACCCAGACACTGAGGACGTAACCGCCTCTTGGGCAAACCTCTTCAGGAATAATCAGACTTGGGGACGAGCCTATCAGGATAAGAATTATCAACTTAAGGCTAATCCCGTGCGCTGGAACTTCCTCGACTTCTTTGGCTTTGAGGTGGTTGAGGGTGTTGGCCTAACCCCTTCATCAGGCGAACGAGGTGAGATGATTATTATGAAGTCATTAAATCGTGAGGTGGGCATTCCTCTTGGCTATCATTTCCAAGATGGCTTTGATGTCGTGGGAGTGATTAAAGATGTGCGCCTAACATCGTTAAGTGTTAATGATGATCACCACGCATTCTACTGCAATAGCAACAGTGATTTGTGTTATTACTACATCCGCCTACAGGCTGGAGCTGATGTTGAGGCCTTTGCCGACTATGTGGCTAAACTCACAAAGGAACTTGCACCTGCTGCGGATGCTGCCGAACTATACTACTTGGAGGAGTGGGTCGAGGGCCTATATCAGCAAACTAAAAAGGATATGGTATTGATAGGTATGTTTGCTGTTTTGGCAATCATCATTGCACTGATGGGAGTCTTTGGTATCGTGATGTTCGAGACGCAGCACCGCCGCTCGGAGATTGCCGTTCGCAAGGTCTATGGCGCAACGACACGCCAGATTGTCGAGATGCTTAACCTGCGTTATGTGTGGATTGTAGTGGGTTGCTTTGTGGTGGCAGCACCTGTGGCGTGGTATATCACCTCTCGCTGGTTGGAGCAGTTCGCCAACCGCATCGCTTCGCCTTGGTGGCTCTATATTGCCGCCCTCGTGATAGTCCTTGCCGTAACGGTCGGTCTTGTAACCCTCCGCTCGTGGAGAGCCGCAACCGAAAACCCAGCTGACGTGGTAAAGAGCAACTAATTATCATCCCTCCACGACACTTTCCTGCCCTAAAATTTGGAAAATTCGTGGGGGGGGTAAATTTGTAGGCTTAAACATCAAAAAGAAGCGATATGAGCAAATTTTATTTATTGATGGTGATATTGCTTATCATTGCAATAATCAACCTTGTAAGGGCGTTAAAAGAGAAGAGCTCTAAGGACAAAGTGCTGGGGATTACAATAAATGCTATAAGCATCGTGTTACTCTTGGTGGCTGTTATGATCTCGTTCTTACAGTAAACAGAAAAAACTATTGAGATTATGAAAAAACTTATCTACTGCCTTATGGCAATAGCTATGGTGAGCCCTTTTGTGGCGTGCAATAAGAGCAAAGAGGATGTACCTCCACAGCAGGAGCAACCTACTGATGAGGGTGAGACATCTCCATTAGAGATGTATGTGACGTTGGAGGAGGCTGGATGGGATAATCTGCTCTTTAGCACAGACGAGATAGGTGGTTGGTGGTATGGTTCGACAGGCCCATTTACTTTTAAAAACAATACAACCTACGAATTGATAACCTTCAGACTTGAGCGTGGTAATATCGCATTCGAGCATTATGGCGGTGTACAAGAGGCATTCCTGGAGTTTTATCTCAACTTCCCTCTTGCCGAGCCATTGATGTTGGGCACGAAATACTATTTTGGCGATTATGACGAAGAGATCGATGCAGATTTGGTGGGCGACGGCGTAGTAGTTCCCGATTCAAAAAATGCTGATTATAAGAACTATATCGAATTGCGTACAGGTATGTATAACGTAGTCTCTACAAGGGGCTGGGTGAAGTTCACGCGTCTCGATAGCGACGAGGCCGAGGATGTCGATTGGCTGAATATGGAGTTTGAGTTCGACGGCATTGCCAAGGATCGTGATAACGCCGAGTGTAGGGTAGTGGGCGGTAAGATCGTCGATAATCCCGGAGAGTGCAAGGATTGGCCTTTGGCCGAGTAATCAATGAAACGTAGCCCTTTTTACTACTATTTACGAACTAATTAAACCCAAAGAAGATATGAAAAAGTGTCTAATAATCCTTATTATTGCGCTATTCGTAGGTGTTTATAGCGCCGAGGCGCAGGAAAGCAAATCAGCCGAGAAACCTCGATATGAGCAAGTGGGCTCACACCACACATTCTCCGTATCGACACCCTATCGACTGGAGTATAGTTATGAGTATGTGTGGAATAGCGGTATGTCATTGATTGGTCGCATCGGTGCCGGTAGCGAAGCTTATTCGCCACAAAAATACAACTATGAATGGAGTAATGGATTCCGTCTAACGATTGAGCCAAGATACTATTTGAACAACGAAGATTTCTTCGCGGCAAAAATCAGTGGAGCAATCTTGATTCCCAACACCCCTTTTAGGACTTCATTGGTGCCAGTGTACGGTATCAAGCGAGAGTTTACGAAGCATTGGTTCTGCGAGTTTACCATTGGTGCAGGTGTTGGCTACTATTCGGGCAATTATGGCCGCTTCTACTTCGAGCCACACTTGCAGTTTAGATTAGGCTTTAAGCTATAAACGTAATATCATTGATACAAATGGCGACCACTCGATATTGAGCGGTCGCCATTGCTTATATATTACCTCCAATCCCACGCGGGGTGTGCTGGGTCTTCGGCCGTGAGGGCCTCGGCAAGCGAGAGGCCTAATGCCTTTGCTACGCCCTCACCGTAGGAGGGGTCGGCACGGTGGCAGTTGCGGATATGGCGTTGCTTTATAAACACCTCTGCATCACCCATAGCACGGGCGGTATTCTCGCAAGTGGCTCGTTGGTCCTCCTTTGACATCAGTCGCCACAGCTTACCAGGCTGTGTGTAGTAGTCGCTATCCAACTCGCGCTCGTCGTAGTTATATACCTCGCCCGAAACCGACAATGGTGGCTCTTTGAGGTGGGGATTGTCTTTCCACTCGCCATAGCTATTTGGCTCGTAGCCTATCGTGCGACCAGCGTTGTCGTCGGTGCGCATCTGGCCGTCGCGGTGGTAGGAGTGGAACGGACAACGAGGCCTATTTACGGGTATCAAGTGGTGGTTTACACCCAAACGGTAGCGTTGAGCATCGCCATACGAAAACAAACGGCCCTGCAACATCTTATCGGGCGAGAAGCCTATGCCATCGATAACATTCATCGGGTTGAACGCCGCCTGCTCGGTCTCGGCAAAGAAGTTTTCGGGGTTGCGGTTAAGCTCCAAGATACCAACATCGTGTAGCGGAAAATCACCGTGATACCACACCTTCGTAAGGTCGAACGGATTGATGTGATACTCCTTCGCTTGCTCCTCGGTCATTAGCTGAACCTGCATCAACCAACGTGGGTAGTCGCCTCGTTCAATTGCCTCGAACAGGTCGCGCTGATGCGACTCTCGATCCTTCGCAATCACAGCCTCTGCCTCCTCGTCGGTCATATTTTTTATGCCCTGCAAGGTGCGCAGGTGGAACTTTACCCACGTGCGACGGTTGTCGGCATTGATAAAGCTATATGTGTGGCTGCCAAAGCCGTGCATATGGCGGAAGGAGTAGGGGATACCGCGTGGCGACATCGTGATAGTCACCTGATGCAGAGCCTCAGGGAGCAGTGTCCAGAAGTCCCAATTGCTATTTGCCGAGCGCATACCCGTACGTGGGTCGCGCTTAATGGCGTGGTTGAGGTCGGGGAACTTCAGAGGGTCGCGCAGGAAGAATACGGGTGTATTGTTACCTACCAAGTCCCAATTACCTGTGTCAGTATAAAACTTCATTGCAAAGCCGCGAATATCGCGCTCGGCATCGGCAGCACCGCGCTCACCCGCCACGGTCGAAAAGCGGACAAAACAGTCGGTCTTCTTGCCTACCTCCGCGAATATTGAGGCGCGAGTGTACTTTGTAATATCGTGTGTCACGGTGAATGTGCCGTAGGCTCCCGAACCCTTGGCGTGCATACGCCTTTCGGGAATCACCTCGCGGTCGAAGTGGGCCAACTTCTCCGTGAGCCACGGATCTTGCATAGTTACTGGGCCTCGCACACCAGCCGTCTGTGTATTCTGGTTGTCGGCAATAGGGCGGCCATTCTCGGCCGTAAGATGTTTTTTGTCGTTCTGTTTCATAGTGGAAAAATTGTAAGTATCTATCACAACATTCCCAAAATTGTGCCATAATCGATGCACCCTTAGCTTAGCGAGCCTTGTGAGCAATAAACAAACTTAGCCCCAAAAGTCTATTGACTCTGGGGCTATTTCATACTGCGAGTATGTTTCGAGTTTGGGATGATGCCTATTGGCCGAAGCCTACGACAACCACATCTCTAAGTTGTGACTCGCTTGTAGCATTGCTACTACTGCTTGTTGAGATATTTCCATCCGAATCTGGAAGTTTGAACGAAACGGGAATTATAAATTTCACCTTTACGGGCTTGCCCATCTGTTTACCAGGAGTCCACTGAGGCGATTTGCTTAGCACGCGTATAACCTCATTGCGCAAAATCATATCTTCGTCGCAACTGGTGTCGTAGAACTCCAAGGCGTCTGTATCGATGTAGCCGTTGCTATCGACAACAAAACCACAGGTGATCTTGCCTTGCAAACCTCGTTCAATAGCCTTTGCTGGGTATCGTAGGTTTTGCATAACCCACTCTATAAATGTAGAGGTGTCGCCATCCATAAACTTTGGCATCTCATCAACCATAATCCACACCATATCGTCCTCCTCTTGCTCGGTATAGATATATACCACGCCATTTGTTACATCGCCCAAATGTGCGTATCGACTAACATCTGTCTCATTCTTATATACCATCATCGATGTTATCTTCTTTGTTTTGAGGTTGTTTACATCCTCCAAAGAGGCCTTCTTTCCATCTATGATATATAGAGGTTGCTGATCGCCAGCCATTGCACAGAGAATGCTGAGCGTAAAAAGTGTTGTTAAAAGTAGTCGTTTCATAGTTTTACAGTTTTAGTGGTTAGAGCAGCTGCATTTTTCTTAGTGCAAAATTATAATCGGGAATGTGATGAACAAAATTTTTTGTGTTAAAGATTGTTAAACCAAATGTTAAGAAGTGTTAAAGTTTCAGTGGTTACACTCCATCATTTGCTATTTTTTATAACTTTGTGGTATGAAAAAGCGACTATTTACCATCGTACTTCTCTGCGGTATTTTCTCCTTAGTATTTCTTGCTACGGTGGAGACTCTATGGTCTGTAAGCAGTTACCGTGCGATGCGCAATAACTATAAGCACCAGTTGCAGAGCATCCTTGAGGAGGCTTCGTGGCAATATGTGGTTATTGATAAATATATGGAGTTTGGCAGTGTCGGCCGACTACATACGCTTGTGGGAGACCAGCTCACCGCAGCGGGCATTAGCACGGAGTATGTGGTGGAGGTGCTTTCATCGACAGATGCCGAGCCTATAGTGCTGATGGCTAAGGGCGACAAGAGGGTGATAGATAGACCTATGTCTGTGGATAAGTCTCTTAGCCCCATAGTTCTGCGCCTAACGGTGAACGACCCTCACAACGACATCCTGAGTAGTATGCGTAATATTCTACTACTTCAACTACTCTCAATACTACTCCTCGTTGCCATATTCTACTACCTTGTAAATACGCTATTTAGGGCCAAGACCATAGAGAAAATACGTCAGGACCTGACACATAACATAACGCACGAGTTAAGGACACCGATAGCTGCTGCCTATGCTACAACCGACCTATTGCTAACATCGGAACAGATATCCGAGCAAAAGAGCCTCCGTGACGAATACCTCGGTATGACCCTCAAGGAGTTGAAGCGGCTTAATAATATGGTTGATGAGATTCTGCGCTCTTCGACAGATGTGGGCTTAGCCTTAAATTTGGAGAGGTGTAGTCTGAGGAGTATAGTGGAAGATGTGCGTACCATGCTCAGTCTTAAGTTTCAATATGCCGAAATAGAGTGGGTTATAGATGTGGATGAAGAGATAGTGATCTATGCAGATAGGTTTCATCTTGAGTCCTCGATTAGTGCCTTGGTAGATAATGGCATAAAGTATAACGAGTCAAGGCCTAAGATCACAATTTCGGCACGAGTGAGTAAAAATCACACAACGATAGTTGTCTCGGATAATGGTGTAGGTATCCCTTATGCCGAGCAACGACATATATTTGAGAAGTTCTATCGCATACCCCAGGGTAATCGTCACGACACCAAGGGCTATGGCCTGGGATTGTCCTACGTGAAGAGTGTTGCCAAGAGCCATAATGGCACTATCGAGCTATCCTCAAAGGTGGGTGTAGGCACTTCGTTTTACTTAACGCTGCCAAACTATGTCACAAAAAAGAGTACTAATAGTTGAAGATGAGGCTACACTCCGCCGTATTATTGCCGATGCCCTAACCTTGGCTGGATATAGTGTCGTTGTTGCCGAAGATGGAGAAGTGGGGTTGCAGCGGTATATGGATTTCAATCCACATTTGGTTATCGCTGATATAATGCTACCGCGCTTAGATGGCTATGAGATGGTACGCAAGATGCGTAAGATTGGAGGGACGTCGCAATACCTATTTCTGTCGGCCCGAAGTCAGGTCGATGATGTGGTTGAGGGTTTCCGCGCTGGAGGTAACGACTATCTGCGTAAACCATTCGATATAAAGGAGCTTATCGTGCGAACTGAGGCGTTGCTGAGCCGTGTGGATGCTGGGATGAACGATATATTCCATATAGGAAACTATACCTTCAATAGTGGTACGCAGCAACTCACCATAGCAGATTTTTCACGTCACCTCTCGACGCGCGAGAGTGAGCTACTTAGGGCCTTAGCAAGCAATATGAACAGGAGGATTAGCTCCAATAAACTACTCGTTGATATATGGGGAGATGATAGTTACTATAATCTACGATCGATGAATGTCTATATCTCCAAATTGCGCACTTATCTATCCGATGACCCCACCATCGAGATTGTCTCTATCCGAGGTATTGGCTATGCTTTGCGTGTGATTGAATAGTTTGGCGATAAGCCTAACTCTCTAAACTCTATAGATGAGAGGGTTGTGGCACAACTCTTAAAGTCTACTATAGTTGTATCCACCTTGGGCGTAGTCGATAACTATGCGCCAAGAGTCAGTGCCATTGGATAGCGTTGCTGTTGTTGTTCCTTCGTCGAAATAGACCGATCCAAAAACGGGTATACCCTCGATATACTCCTTTGTATTATGTCCCGTCACGCCATCAAGGGTCATATATACATCGGGGCGAGGGAGACGGTCGTAGTCTACCTTTCCCGAAGCGACCGCCATTATATCGCCATTGAACGAGTAGCGCAACGTCTGCTTTGTTTCGTAGATGTTATTGTCGATGTCGGTGCATACCATTACCTCTGCTACGGATGTTGTAAAGTGCATATCGAGGAAGTTACTCATCGTAAAGAACTCGTTGAATACGCCATTGTGTATCATACCTCCCGACAACGTATATACACCATTTTCGCGACTAACAGCCCATTGGCAATACTCTTCTACGGGTTGCTGGTGAGCATCCCAGAAGCGCTGCATCTTGCCGTATGCAACCCACAGAGACCCATCTTCATCGAGAGATATTCCATTGTGAGTGATGTAGTGTTCGGCCTGTGTTTCGAACCAACATATCTCACCTAACTCATTGACCTTGGGAGGCTTAAGATGAGGATTGGAGAACTGGCGCTTTATGACAGCATTAACGTCACCACCACATAGCAACGAGTCGCGGTAGGCCGATGCTTGAAACATAAAGTCGAGGTTGTCTACGGTTTGACGACAGATGGTGTTGTCAATCCAAGTTGCATATTCGGATATGCGATTCTCATCATTCCAGATATACTCTGTCTCGGTTTCACAGCCTATGAAGAAGATGATGCTAACGAGCATCAAAAGGTCTCTTGAAAGTTTCATATTGCGTACGAGTATCTTATCTATTTCCGCTACAAAGTTACCCCCCCCCACTAAATTTCCAAATTTTAGGGGCAAAAAAGTAGATTTTCCACATCATTTTTACTCCCCACCTCGCATCATTGATAGAGAGAGGCGTCTATATACCACCAATGAGATTAACGATGAAAAAAAGCGAGTTGCCCCGCCTTGAATGTTTTCACAATGGGTCAGTGTGTTTGATATGTCAAAGGTACAAATTTAAAAGCAAATCACAACTATCCTCCATAGAGGCATTGGGTTCTTGCCATTGCAAAAGAGAAAAGGGTAGTCGCCATGGAGCATTGATAATGACTATACAAAACCCGAAGATGGGATGGGACTTACCCCCCCCAATAAGGTCTTTTGTGGTTTTTTTTGAGGTGAAGAATGCTATATTTTGCACAAATAATTAGTAGAATATAGTTTTTTTTGTTACCTTTGTAGTACCAATTAACTAATAAAACCCAAAAGTGTAGTTATGAAAAAATTTTACTTTATCCTTGTAGCTGCGGCTATGTTTGTCGCAGTAGACGCCAAAGCTCAGTTGGGTGTGGGTGTCGGTTACAATCTTCTAAACACAACAACAACCGTTGCAGATGAGTCGGAGAGTAGTTCTCTCAATGGATTTTACATTGAGACTGCGTACAACTTCAACTTGTTGGATGAGCAGTGGGGAACTCTTGGTATCCAGCCAGGTATTCGTTACACCTTCGCAGGCGAGGCCGAGCAGGAGGAGGTTTTGGGCATCAAGACACGCGCAAGCTTCACCGAGCACTACCTCGACATCCCTGTACAGGTTAAGTATGGCTATGAGGTTATCTCGTCAAAACTAAATATAAACGCTTTCGCAGGACCTATATTTTCTATAGGTTTAGCCTCTATTGTTAAAAGCTCAACGGATGATTCTGTTGTAAAAGCCAACGCGTATAAGGATAGTGACTATGGTCGCTTTGACCTTAAGATTGGCGTTGGCGTAGGTGTAGATCTATTTGAGAAGCTCAATGTAAAGGTTGGTTATAACTTTGGCTTGCTCAATCGTTATACAGGCGAACAGATAGATGAGTATAAGTACAAGAGTCACACTGGCGTATTCTATGTCGGCGTAGGCTATAACTTTTAGGCGCTGATTATTTCATCGTTGTAAGGCAGAATAGGACGTATATCTTGTCGTTATACTAAGCCATGATATGAAAATAGCCCGAATAGGTAGTATGCAAAAGTACTATCCATTCGGGCTTTGGTTTGAGAGGTAGCAGATGACCGATTATTTTGCAAGATGACAATGAGTTTAGTTTCTTGTCAGAAGTCGTGAGATATGGTAGCAAATGAGAACTCCCCGGATAGGATATACTAAGCGTATTTCCTATTCGGGGAGTTGAGTTTGATGCCGCAGATTGCGGCTTATCACAAGAAATTAGTTCATTGCCTGCTGGATAGCTACCGCGATGGCCACAGTTGCACCTACCATTGGGTTGTTACCCATACTTAAGGAACCATCATCTCAACGTGTGCTGGAGCCGACGACAAACCGAGAGCAGAGACTGCTTGCAGGCTATGCCGAGGTGCGAAGGAGGAAAAGTCGGTACGAATTAACTGATGAAGAACCTGCAAACTGTGCGTCAGAGTGCATACGACCCATTGTGTCGGTCATAAATTCCAAAGCCATCCGTGGGTATATTTATACCCACGTAAACCTTTGATAATCAAATCCGTATGCTGCAAACTTAGCCAAACTTCGGGTGCGACTTCTGCAGTCGGGTGCATAACGGGTGCATCACCCTCTGTAACTTTCTCATCTTAATGGAGAAACCGTCGTATTAAAACTATATCGCATTTTGAAACAACTATTACCACAGCAATAATATTATATATATTTTATAGCGGATAGAAAGTACCGTTTCAAAATAATCGTAACATAAGGTCTTTGCTTATTTTTCAGTATCCACACAGAGTTCTTTGATCTTACGAATCGTATTCACCGAAGTACTGGTGATGGATGCGACATTACGCAGCGAGATTCCCTTTTTGAGTAGTCCAATCTCCTTTTGATACTGCTGTTTATAAGTGTCGAGTTCCTTCTTATATGTAGCTGGTCTGCCCATTTTGATACCCTCTCGTCTGCACCTCTCAATATACTGCGTTCTACCACTATTCATTCTCTCTCGGATAGTGAGTCGTTCCATCGATGCAATCTCCAATAGAATGGTACATATAAGACTCGCAACGGGATTCACTGAACCATCACTATTGAGTGTTTCGAGTGAGTAGTTCTTAATGTAGAGACTCACTCGGTTCTCTTTGAGTATCTGTATAACCTTCAGAGCTTCGAGAGTATTACGACCGAGACGACTAATCTCCAAGCACACGACCCTCTTCACTTCATTCTTCCGTACAAACTCAACCATTTCTACAATCTCCGTTCGGTTCTCGATGGTCTCCGCACCACTAACCTTATTGGCAAATGTACCCACAATCTCCCAATTCATCTTCTCGCAGAAACCCTTAAGCTCGTTGATTTGTCTACGGTACTCCTGTTTGTCGGTACTCACTCTCGCTAATAGAACAACTTTTTCCATAATTTACACATTTTCTGCCATTTATATACATAACAAAACACTATGAAAAACACAGGGAAAAGTGTATTTTTTTGAAAAAAATCGGTGTGTTTGGAGATGATGCCACATCCATCGGTGCTTTCCGATATAGAGGCAAGGACTATGTTGCTGAAGACTACTGTGATGCAGGTAGTTATGGTGATTGCAAGTTTGCCATTTTCAAGTGGAACGAAGAGAAGAAACGATACGACCTTCTCGCAGAGATGTAGTAACAAGTTTAATGACCCACTAATATTGACCGAGATATTTTGTCTCGGTCTTTTTTTGTGTGGAAAGATCAGCTTGGGTATAGATGTGTTATCTTAGAGCAGAGATGATATAGTTTTGTCGCAATATTGATTTTGTATTACGCTCACCCCTCACATCACCGATAGTTTTACTGCGATGTTATTGTTCTGGGCGAGATTCGTGGGGCGAGTGGTGTAAAATTGTCTCAAAATTTTGTACGAAGTAAAATATTTCTTACCTTTGTATGTAACTCAAATGGAAGATATTTTGAATAAAGGACGTAATACACTGATAATGAACTACTTATATAACGGGGGGGGTATTTTGTAAAATACGCTCACACTGATTGTGTACAGGGAGACATTTAGCCGATGGGGCTGAGTGTTTCCCTTTTTGCATTTTGCTGACAAACAAATAATAACAAATAAAAATTTACACTATGAAAAAGCTTTTCACTTTGGTAGCTCTTGCTACAGCACTCGTCTCTTGTGACAACATCACTATTGAGGCCCCTCAGCCTGAGGAGCAGAAGATTCCTATCTCTATTTCAACAACCCTCACTCGTGCTACTGACTCGGCTTTCGAGCAGGGCGATAAGGTTGGTATCTTTGTTGTCAATGAGCCAGACACATTCGTCGCATCGGGCAACTATGTAGACAATATGGGCTTCACTTATTCAAGCAAATGGACACCTGATACACCAATCTATTGGCTTGACCAGACTACAAAGGCAGACTTCTACTGCTACTATCCTTATGCCGAGGGCGTAAGCACAACTGCTCACACTTTTGCTACCAAGGCGGACCAGTCTTCATTGGTAAACTATAAGGCTTCGGAATTCTTGTGGGGTAAGACTTCTGGCATTGCTCCTACAGAGGAGGCTGTAAACATCACTACAAACCACACATTCAGCAACGCATTGGTTATCCTCAAGCCGGGCGATGGCTATACCGAGGAGAGCCTTGCCGCAGCAACCAAGTCGGTAAAGATTTGCGGTGTTAAGACAAATGCTACTATTAACCTCGCAACTGGTGTGGCAAATGCTAGTGGCAACGCCACAGAGGTTACTCCATATTTGGAGAATGGTCAGTACCGAGCCCTTATCGTTCCACAGACCACTGCCGAGGGTGCTTTGATTGTTGTAACTGTTGATGGCGTTGATTACACTTTGACTCGCTCAATGACCTTCAAGGCTAACAAGCAACACAAGTTCACCGTAACACTCAACAAGGTTAGCAATGGCGTAAATGTTGGCATTGGCGGTTGGGAGACTGACGAGGAGGACTATGGCGGTTCGGCAGAGTAAACAAATTAATGACTATGCGTAAAACAAACTATATATCGCCCGAAATTACCTTGCTTGACATAGAGGTCGAGCAGGGCTTTGGCGCAAGTCAGGGCTCCCCTGATGTCAATATCGGCATTGGCGGGTGGGAGACCGATGACGAGGATTATGGAGGAGATATTTAATAGGATATGCATTATGAAAAAATTATATTTAACACTTTTTTGTGCAGCACTGCTCTTTGCGGGCTGTACACAAGATTTCGATGAGCCGATTATCGACTCGCCAACACCTTCTACCCCCAGTGGTGATTTGAGAATCGATATCGAAAACAACATCAACCAAGTTAGTAGCACTCGCGCTACAGATAGTGGTTTTTGCGATGGAGATGCTGTTGGTATCTATGCAGTAAACTATGTGGATGGTGCCCCCGGCACGCTTCAAGTGGGGGGCAACCAAGCCGACAATGTGAGATATATGTTCGACTTCGAGGAGTACAAGTGGATTCCAGAGTATGATGTCTATTTCCTTGACGACGATACCGCTGTAGACCTTATCGGCTACTATCCATACGCTAATCCCGAGTCGGTTACGAAGTATCCTTTCGAGGTGCAGCGCAAGCAGAATACCGAGGCTGGTCACGGTCTTATGGCTGGCTACGAGGCATCAGATTTCTTGTGGAGCAAGGCTACGAATGTTGCTCCTACCGAGAAGCGTATCAAGATGACCTTCTATCACCGTATGGCGGGCGTATATGTAACGCTTGTCGAGGGTAGTGGTTGGGGCGATGGCGAGTGGGCACAACTCCAGAAGGAGGTGCTCGTTAAGAACACCATCCGCAAGTCTACTATCGATCTTGCTACGGGTACGGTAACTCCTACGGGCGAGAAACCTGCCGACGACATTATCCCATTTGTTGATGGTGGTAACTATCGTGCTGTGGTTGTACCGCAGAGTGTTGGCTCGGGCGAGTCGCTGTTCTCGATTACTGTTGACGGTACGCCATATAATTACAAATATAAGGTAGATGGTGTGCCTACTACCTTTGACTATGTGTCGGGCAAGATGCACAAGTTCACTATCGAGGTGTCGAAGAAGGAGCAGACAGGCATCGAGTTCAAGGAGGTTAGCGTTGCTATCACTGCTTGGGAGGCAGATAACGCTTCGCATCAGGACGATGCCCGTGAGTATGTAGTTGTGCATAACCCCATCGCAGGTCAGCTGGAAGCCCAGATGATTGATCGCTTGGAGATGGACGTTACAACTATTAAGAACTTAAAACTTACGGGTAGTATCGATGCAGATGACTACACCTTTATGCGTGAGAAGATGACATCGCTTATGAGACTTAACCTTAAGGAGGTGGAGAGTAAGATTGAGGGAGTATATATGATACCAAGGGAAGCATTCAGTGGTAGAAACACCCTTATCAAGTGCGTTCTTCCAGATAAATTAGAGCGCATTGAGGGCGGTGCATTCTCAGGAACCTCACTCACTGGTACAGTTCTGTTGCCAGAGGGTTTGAAGTATGTCTCTGGTTTTAATAATACCAAAATTACCAATGTCCAATTCCCTTCTACTTTGGAGGAGATTGGTTCATGGGCATTTAGCAGTTGTAAATCGTTGATGTGCGAGATGTCCCTCCCAGCATCACTAAAGAAAATAGGTGATAGTGCTTTTGAATATTCAGCTATCAAGGGTAGCCTCGCATTACCAGAGGGCTTGGAGTATATTGGCTCATCGGCATTTCAATATTGTTATGGTCTGACTGGCTCTTTGACTATTCCGAGTGGTATTAAGATTGTTAATTCAGGTTCTTTCTCTGGTTGCGGTTTCACTGGAAACCTTACCTTGCCTATGGGTTTGATAGAGATTCAGTCAGTCGCATTTAGTGGTACAAAGTTCAAGGGCGAGTTGAATATTCCGTCAACTGTTACCACGATTGGAGGTAACGCATTTGCGTATACAGAGTTCAACGGCACACTTATTTTACCAAAAGATTTGATTTCATTAGGTTCTGGTGCGTTTAGTAGCTGCTGGCGATTGAGTGGAGTTGTTGAGATTCCAAAGAATATTACAGTTATTCCATCATATTTGTTTGCAGGTTGTAGTAATATTGAAGGTGTCGTACTTCATAAAGATGTAGAGGTTATTGAATCGGAGGCATTTGCTAACTGCTTCTATATTACCTCATTCGTCAGCAAAGCAAAGAATCCTCCAATGGTTGATGCAAGTTGCTTTAATGGTGTTGCAAAGGATAATTTTGTGGTAGAGGTTCCCGAGGAGTCGGTAAAGAAGTATCAGTTTGCTTCGGGTTGGGATGAGTTTAAGCGTATTGAGGCGCACCGCGAGTTCTCTATCTCGCGCAATCTGCTCCGCACTCTCAACGCTGAACATTCCAAGAGATTCCTTGTACGCGCTAATGCGGGCGAGGCGTGGTCGGTAGAGTCTGCACCGGAGTGGGTAACCGTTACCCCATCTTCGGGTGTAGGTAAGACCGAGGTGACTGTCACCGTAAACGAGATGGCTACAGCTGATGTCGGTACATTTGAAGTTATTCAGGTTATGGATAGTTTTGGCAACACTACTACCACCACCCACAATGGTCGTGCGGGCGAGATTGTATTCTTGCTCGATGGCAAGGACTATCGTTCACGAATGACTGTTGAGCAGTACGATTACGAGTATGGTGATGGCGACCTTATCACCTTGCAGGAGAAAGGCGTTGGCAATGGTGTGAATATCGTGATTATGGGCGACTGCTTCGATGCCAAAGATATTGCTGAGGGCAAGTATCTCCAAGCAATGAAGGATGCTTATACATACTTCTTTGATATTGAGCCATACTTGACCTACAAGGACTACTTTAATGTCTATACTGTATTCGGTATGTCAGCTGACAGCGGTATGGGTACGGTCAATACCATTCGTGAGGCTCGTTTCGGCTCGCAATATACCTTAAATGCAGGAGTTGAACCTAACTTCGAGACCGTATTTGCAGGTGCGTGTGTGGCTCCTATCAACGACGATGTGGCTACTACGCTTGTAATCCTCGTTGAGAATAGCAATGAGTACAGCGGACTCTGTTATATGTATGGTGATGGCTCGGCGGTAGCTGTTGTGCCTATGAGTACCGACCCTGCGCCATACGACTTCCAAGGTTTGGTACACCACGAGGCTGGTGGTCACGGCTTCGGTAAGCTCGCGGATGAGTATATCTACCATAACACATTTATCTCTGCTTGTGGTCTCGGTTGTGGTGATTTAAGACCTGCTATTTGGAATATGAAATCGTATGGCTTCTATGAGAATATCTCACTAACGGGAGATTGGAACGAGATAGAGTGGTCGCACTTGATCTTTGACCCGCAATACTCGAATGTGGTCGATGTATATGAGGGAGCATTCATGCACACTCGCGGTGTATATCGCTCGGAGGCAACATCGTGTATGAACAACAATATTGCCTACTACAACGCCATTTCGCGCGAAGCAATGGTTAAGCGCATTATGAAGTATGCGGGCGAGGAGTATTCGTTCGAGGCATTCAAGGCGAAGGATTACGAGTCGCTACCATCGAGCGCGAACCCAGAAACCCGTGCAGCGTGGAATGGAGTTAGTAGCACAAGTGGCTCTTCGCAGTTCAATCAGCGACCACCGAAGTTTATGGGCGAAAAACCAGAGTTTGACAAGAGTAAATTTTAATGAAGCATAAGAGTATGAAAACTAAATATTTAGCAATAGCAGCATTGGCATTGGGTATGGTTGCGTGTGAGCAGGCGGCCAACAATGCCGAGATACCTACCGACAACCGCATGCTATTCGATGTGGCATCACCCGCAGCACATACGCGCGTAAGCAATGGCGCGTTCGAGGCGGAGGATAAAATTGGCGTATATGTTACCGACTACGCAGATGACACAACCCCTATGCTACTTCAAATTTCGGGTAACCGAGCCAATAACGAGGCTATGGTATTCGATGGTACATCGTGGGCAACCGAGCGCACAATCTATTGGGGCGAGGGCAAGAGCGATGTATATGCCTACTATCCGTATATGGAAATAGCTGATGTTGATGAACAACCATTCTCTGTGGCTCTCGACCAAGATGCGGATGGAGCATACGAGGCCTCTGATCTACTTTGGGCAAAGGCTGAGGGCGTAGCACAAACCGATGGTGCAGTATCTTTGCAGATGCAGCACTCTATGAGCCGCCTTGTCGTGAAGATTATGGCTGGCGAAGATTACAAAGGCTCGTTGCCTGAGGATGCAACCGTGCATCTTCACTCAACCGTAACCGATGTATTGTTCTCGCTTGCGACTGGTTCGGTGGTAAAAGATCCCTATGCTGGCACAAAGTCTATTAAGATGCGCAACTGCGGTATCCACACCTTTGCCGATGGTGAGGCAGTGGTCTATGAGGCTATTGTTGTGCCACAGATGCTGTTGGGCAAAGTGCCTCTATTGGAGATTAACTCAAAGAGTGTGTCGTACCTCTTGGAGGACTCTTTCAACTTTAAGCCCGGAACATCCTACACCTATACAGCCGTGTTGAACACCTCTACCATCTCTATCAAGATTGATATTGGCTGCGATATTGATGACTGGAACAACATAGGTGGAGGCTCTGGTGACGATGAAGGTGGCGAAGGTGGTGTTGACCTTTCTGGTTACACCGACCTCTCGGCAGAGGGCACGGCTAACTGCTACCTTGTAAAGGCTTCGGGCAACTACAAGTTTAAGGCTACTCTGGGCAACACCGAATACTCGGTAGGTAATGTCAAGAAAACCGAAGTGCTTTGGGAGACATTCGGCACAGATGTTATGCCAAATGTGGGCGACTTGATTGCCTCAACTGGCTATCAGGATGGCTATATCTACTTCTCTACAGCCGAGAATTTCAACAATGGTAACGCTTTGATTGCTGCCCGCAACTCCAAGGGTGTAATCCTATGGTCTTGGCATATCTGGTGTTCGGAGGAGGGTTGGAACGACCAGGTCTATGCTAATAACGCTGGCACAATGATGGACCGCAATCTTGGTGCAACTTCTGCTACTCCTGGCGATGTTGGCGCATTTGGTCTCCTATACCAGTGGGGACGAAAAGATCCATTTATGGGGTATGGTTCTAGTGAAGTTGGTAGTAGGGATGCTGCGTCTACGGGGAATTGGACATCTATTAGTGGTCCCAAAACATCTGTATACGCATTGTCAAATCCAATGACATTTATTAGAATTCCCTGGGGAGAATGGTGTGAAGGTTCTGGTTTTGGCTTGCAAATAGGTGATTTGCGATGGTCTGAATCTAAAAAGACCCCTTTTGATCCTTGCCCTGCCGGCTATCGCGTACCTGCTGGTGGTAAGGATGGTATCTGGGCAAAAGCGTATGTTAATTCAAAAGGTAATGGTGATGGCTTATATTGGGAACTTGCGGATAAAACTATGGCTTGGTATCCCAGTACGGGAATACATCACTATGATGATGAAATGCTTGACGAAAGAGTCTCTGAGAATGGTTACTGTTGGTCGGCGTCAATTAGCAGCCCTGAAAACGCACACTCATTTTCTTATAGCCCAAATGGTTATTTATATGGTAATCCACCTGGAACGGAGGGTGATTATAGAGCATTTGGAGTTCCTGTCCGTTGCATAAAAGAATAAAAACAGGTAACTCAATTTTAATATCGGTTGGTGGTGGATCGTAACCACTACCAACCTTAAAATAGAAAAAGCTATGGGGAAAAAGATAAATAAACCAATTTCTTATGTCGGTTTACCCAATAAACCCCAAAGAAAGCAGATAAACAGACCATTAGTTAAAATTATCGAGTATGCGCTAACGAGTTTACATCTTCAGAGACCCAAGCATAGCTATGGAGTGAGTTATCGTTATTTGTTAAATCAGTGCATAAGGCAATATTTAGTTCCAGATAGTAATATTCATATTTCGGTAGGTGCTGGGCAAGTATGGCAAAATATGGGGTTGAATCTTGGCGATATTTACAAATATACTTATCAAGATGTTATCGTACCTCAAAATAACATTCAGGTAGATACTTGTGTAGGCACAAAGAAGAAATCTGTGATAACAAAAAATATTGTTGCTGGACAACCTATTGCCTACAACTCGGTATTTATTGATGAACACACAACGCCGGTCAAGGATGTTACCGAGGCACTAAAACAAGCGTATATTAGTAATCCATGTACATCTACTATTATAGGCATTCTCGACAAGATGCACATTACCAAAATGCTTAAATACGAAAATGCCAATATAAAAAAGACTACTAATCGTATTTGTCCTAGTTATGTCATAAACAATGCATCTTCGCAAATTTTAAATAGTATTATTAACGACCCAAATATTAATTATCCAAGGATTATACCATAGTGCTGATAGTGATAATGATGCCCGTTTTGCATTTCGCATGACGGGCTTTTTTATTTTCTATAAAAGGTCTCAACTCCCTACCACAAATACATACACCCACGAGCACATAGCCCGTGGGTGTTTTTATTATTTCTCCGCATCACTTTAATGCTTTATCTTAAATCGCTGCGAATGGAAATATCCCAATATTAGTGGTTTAAGTATTAAATCGACACGGTTGAGGTTTTGATGCAGAACTACAAAAAAACACCACTACAACTAATTGCTGTGGTGGTGT
>JAEIGA010005067.1_pt1 | contig 20227 bp, 34 predicted proteins | sample 9270691 | NCBI WGS metagenome assembly JAEIGA01 (sample SAMN17057246, study PRJNA624740) | gut metagenome | biome: biome; isolation source: fecal sample | host: Bos grunniens | place: China: Xizang | collected 2019 | reverse complement strand
TCTAGCACTTTTATTCGACTTGTAAATATTGTTATCTCCCGGCACGCTTATGATCCACCCTCCGCCATAACCCTCGATATCAAATCCCCTATATTTAACCGCTGTCTTTATAGACGCACTGTCTTTCCATATTATTCTCATTATTAAACCCTCCAGAAATGTTATTCTGGTAAGGTATACATCTTGATGGTGCTGTCTTTATAACACCCTCATGATATACACATTACCCATAAAGTAACCCGTACTTATTAGTACAGGTCTATATCTAGTATAAATTCGTCTCCGTTCTCACGGCTAAAGTCTATTTGTCTAACAATCTTCTTAAGAAACATATTCTTGGTTTCGGCATCGAGCTCATCATCCGTCATCGCAATAAGAGCATCGGATACCATTAAAAGTTTCTCCTCGAATTCTTCTTTCTCGGGTATTGTGTTTTCTAACTCGTAAATCTGTTCTTCCAAAATTTCAAGTCTTTGGTCATGGATTGCCTTACGCTCTACGAATTCGTTCGGTGTTATATCTCCATCTTCACGCATTTCGATTAGACTATTCTTCCGTCTCTTAACTTTAGCAATTTCTTTCTTAAGAGTCTCGATCTGTTTTTCTATTACTCGCTCATCGACGTCTGGAGTCTTCTCGATCTTTAACTCGAAATCTTCGATATACATTTTCAAAGCGTGCTTGACCGCTGCTATGACGTCATCGTAGGTTGCTGATTTCACTCGGCATCCTTCAGTATTTGGAGTATGCGTATATCGATGTCGCCTTTTACCGTTATGCGTTTGTAAATACATCACTCGATCGCATTTCTTACAACGAAATATCCCAGCTAATGGATTCTTCAACGGCAAATTGGAATGGGACCGATCTGTTTGAGGTTGTTTCTGAGCTAACTTAAAAGTCTCTTCGTCTATCAAAGCGTGCTGTTTATGTTTTCCATCGTATAGCATAAACTGATCTGATACATGTCTCGGTCTAGTAACCTTGAGCTCGTTATTAACCATAGTCTTTACTTTCATTCTACGATTCCATCGAACTTTCCCGGTATAGACTGGATTCTTTAGTAAGTCTTGTATAGTCGATTTAGTCCAGTTCGTATCTCCGTGATATGTTCGAACTCCCATCGCACTAAGTCTCTTCGCTATATCCCAGGGTGTGAGATCGTCCTTCACTCTCCATTCGAAGATCTGCTTAACGATGGGCGCTTCGTATTCGTTAGGCGTGAGAGTACGAGATTTTCTGCCTTTTACGATATTATACCCATACGGTCTGAATGTACCCATATAGTTGCCCTCGACTACAGCTTGTTTACGACCACGATCCATACGTTTATGTATCATCTTATATTCTCGACGAGACATAAACAATTCAAACTCCATATATTCCTCATCTTCTTGGCTATGAGCAACGTCATAAGTTTTTGTTGGTGTAACTACCAAAACCCCAGCGTTTCTATTCGAATACTTCAAACAGTCCATGATAGTCTGGGCGTCCCCTTGATTACCCCTCGATAAACGTGTAACCTCAACTATCAAAATACCTTTATATTTACCATTATAGCAGTCATTTAGTAATTTTTGTATTTCCGGCCTATCCTTAATAGTGTCACCGGAAACTACCTCCTGGTAAATCTTCCCGATATACAATCCTTTTCTTGCAGCTAACTCTAGCAATATTTTCTTATGTCGAGCAAGAGTCTCGCCTTCACCCAATTTCTCCGCTTCCAAATCAGCACGACTCTTACGTAAGTATACCGCATAAACGTCAATACTTGGGTCGAGTGCTTCGTCGGTAATACGATTCATATCGAACGTACTCATGATGTCACCTCTCTATAATGTTATTTATCTCGTTGTGATAGTAAGAATTTAGCATACTCCATTACTTTCGTACATTCGTCCTCACGGAGTTTGTCGGCTCCTATTTCCTTGAGCCATCGTGCTACAAAAAGGACTTCTACAGGTTTCACTTTTCGTTCTTCTGGATCTGTATATTTAGTTTCGGCCCAACCCATTATATTCGCGGGGGTTGTGTTAAGAGCATCTGCTAAAGAATCTAGTATACTCAGTGGTAAGTTTTCGATTTCGCCGTTCTCGTAACGATATATAGTAGTTCTGTTTTTACCGAGCTTCTGCGCGAGTTCGTCAATTGACATCCCCTGGTTGACTCTTATTGCTTTTATTCTCTGGCCTATTAGCATGTAAAACCAACCTCCTATATTTGTGTATATCCCATAATACATGATTTATTGCACATCTGCAAACGAGTTGTATTCTAGATTAAAAATATTGCGTATTGTGCGAAAATACAGCTGACAAGAGAATATGGTGGTGCTATCTTGTAATTGTTGCATAAAGCGCAACAGAAAAGGAGTGATTGCATTGCGTGCAAATAGACTAGAAGATGTACTTAACCTAACTGAACTAACGATCGGGGATGCTTTGTTATTGAAACATATTTTCGGTTTATCCGATGCCGAAGCAACCGCTATTTTCTTAGGAGGTATGACCCGTGAAGACATATCGGCATAAGAACGCTACGATTCATGTACGAGGTGAAGTAGATAGAGAGAAGCTTAAGAACGCGGCTATTCAACTACTTACGAAATCATATAGATACAAACTTAAGAAGGAGAAAGAAAGATGTCAAAAGACGAAATAATTACCGAACTGGTAGAGCTGGTTTTAATGCAAGAGAAAGAGATCGACAAACTGCGTAAAAAGATAGAACGAGTAAGACAATATATAGAAGTTTACGAAGATTACATAAGAGGTGAATAATTCAAAATGGCTACAACAATCCGCCCCGAGGTTTCCATCAAGAACCGTTACTACATAGATAAGCACCGCCACTACGAACTAAAACATTTCTGTTTACAATACCCCAAATGGAAGAAGGCCTATATTGATTCGCTTGATGCGGATATTCCGTTATCGATGATTGACGGATCTCAAACCAGCGATGGAGTGTACGATCCAACGTCGTCGAGAGCTTTGACCCGAGCCTATTATTCGAAACGAATGCAGATGCTCGAGCAGGTAGCGAAGGACGCCGATAAGTATCTTTGGTTTTATATATTAAAAGCCGTAACCGAGGGACTATCTTATACATATTTACGAACTAAATTAGACATACCGTGTGGTAAGGACATGTATTACGACCGCTACAGACGATTTTTCTGGTTACTTAGTGAAATAAGAGACTGAGGTGTTAGTTATGGATCAACTGGAGTTATTGGACGAGAATTTATATAAGGTAGTTTCAAAATGCTTCATTAATGCTAGACGTCCGGATATGTCTGAGATTCATGTTATTTACACAGACGGAAGTAAGGAGACGATTTGGACGTTTAATCCCATGAGATATGACTTCGACAATCGAGAGTTCATCGGCATGAGCAAAATCGAAGCCGTATTCTATTGCGATAGAAAAGAACCAAGGAGCGTTCAGTTGTATTAGTTCGCTGTTTTCATGAACGCTTTATGGTAGAGGAGACCTGATTTAAGGTCTTCTTTTTATTTTCGCGTAAATTACACTCCGTATTATGCAAACAAAAGGAACTGTTGATTTTAGAAAGGAGATATTCTATGAAACTGGAAATTGTTAACGTTGAGGTATGCGATCTGAGAGCACTGCTCGTCAATCCGAACGCCTATGTTATCACTAAGGATAGCTGGGGCGAGCGTAAGATGAGCATGAAGCATATCGCAGACTCCGACGTTCGTGACGTCCTGGCTGATAAGAATCTCGTAGTCATTATCACCGACTAAACGGTTAGCAAAGATTGGAGCTTCGGCTCCTTTCTTTTTATTTTCGCGTAAATTACACTCCGTATTATGAGAATTATATACAACTAGGAGGTTGTTACATATGAAAATCAAGAAGACTACTATTGTGGAGACTAAGGAGCATGGTCGCGTGACCAAGCGCATCACCACTGTCGAAACTCGTGAGACCTATACGGATTACGACTACGACCTGGATACGATGCGCGGTGTGGGTCGTGTGACCAATTGCCCCATGAACCGCATCGTGGAGGCTTATCGTGATTATCGCATGTGCGACGAATGGTAAAAATTCGAAATGGGAGACCTGGCTTAAACGTCGGGTCTTCTGTTTCTCGCGCTAAAAACATTCTACTTTATGAGATAAAAATTTTAGGAGGTTTAACTATGTGGTATTTTATCGTAGGTCTTGTGATCGGGCTCGCGCTTGCGTGCATGTTCTCTGGCGACAGTCTGGGAGGGATTGATATGACCGACAACGAACGACGTCGGATCATCAGTCTTGTCAGACGAGCGGCTATGGAACGTGAGGCGACCGTGATCCTGTGGAAGGACGGAATGCACATCGACATGGTACCATTCCCTGAAAGAGAACGGTAAATCTCAGAGGAGGGCTCAGTGGAAACGCTGGGTCTTCTTTTTATATTTCTATTCTAGATTAGAATTTTCTAACCTAGATTAGGAACCCGCATACAGGTTACTGGAATTAGCATTACTTTTGTAATGTGATGTTCAATACAATGAAAGGAGAAAACATGGAGCATATTGTAGTCGCACTGGTTGTACTACTTATCGCCGCGATAAGTTTCTTCGTAGGGATTCTCATCGGCACAAACCGAATGGAGAAAGCTATCGATGATGGATCTATCGGCTGGTTGAGAATCGATAGGTCCGAACCCGACGAACCTCCCCGACCGTTTCTTGAAGTTCGCAAGGGCGTCACTATCGACGAGATCGCGCAGAAGAAAGTTGTGATGCTCAGAGTCATCAACGAAAATTATATTTCGCAAGATTAACAGACACTATTATGGAACGTATAGTTCACAATATTTTAGGAGGAATTCAAAATGAATCTGAAGACTATTCTGGACGTGGAAATCGAGGAACGCTCCGCCAAGCTGGCAAAGCTGGAACCTGGCACTAAGGAGTACACCGACGCGGTTGACGGACTGACCAAGATCGTGGATCGCCGTATCGAGATTGAGAGACTTGAGCAGGCTGAAGCTCAGAACGAGAATCAGCTGGCCGAGGAACGCAAGTCTCGCTTCGGCAAGATGCTTGTCGATATTGGTCTGGGACTGGCCGGCATCGGTGTGACTATCTGGGGTACCAGAGCCACTTTCCGCTTCGAGGAGAACGGCACGATTACCACCCAGGCAGGTAAGAAGATTATGGATCGGATTTTCCGTAAGTAAGAACTAACGACCCAAGATTGGGGCTCTGGAAACAGGGCCTCTTTCTTTTTATCTCGCGATATTTACACCCTCCTTTATGGAAACAAATCCAATTTTCTGAAAAGGAGTAATAAAGTTATGAGAGAAAACTATGAACTGTTTAAGAAGGAGATTAATGATCTCAAGGCGCTGTGCCTGAAGGCCCTGATCTCGTCTGATATCACTGACATTGATGAGGACGGTTTCAAGGCTTTGCAGGGCGCGCTGCGTATCGTTGATACTTCCCTGAAGTTCACGGAGGCTCAGGTGGCTACTATGGAGCGCCTGGAGGAAAAGCTGGACAAACTGTTGGCCAAGGAATAAACGACAGGGGTCTACGGACCCTTTTCGTTTTCCTCGCGCACATTACAGACACTATTATGGAAATCCATAACGAGGAGGTGGTGTGAATGATGACATTTGTAGGCATTGCCTGCATTGTAATCGGTATTCTGTTGATCGTGAAGGACAACTAAACTAGAGGGGCTTAACACGCCCTTCTCGTTTTCAGAAAGGAGGTAACTATGCGATACCACTACGAGAAACCGGAGCTGTACTCGACTCTATACGGGACGACATACAAATGCGATCACCCGGTTTACAATAAATGCACGCTATATACGATCGGCGATAAGGGCTTGGCAGTAATACAACAACGATATAACTCTATAACAAAGTCTACGTATTGGACCGAAATAGACCATTGGCTCATAGACGACCTATATCTACATAAAAACTTCGAACGCTTCTTTAACGAACGCGCCGGTCGTATCGAAAATGGTCTCTATCCCACAGTAACGATTCGTCAGATAATGTGGGGTCTCAAAATGAAACCTATAGCGAGAGAACGGTGGGAAACTTGTTTCGACAGGCGCCTCATCTAATCGCGATATTTACACTCCGTATTATGGAAAATATTTATTTTATAGGAGGAATTTAAAATGAATCTGATGCGTAACATTATCGAGTGGTGTGACAAGAAGATGGAAGAGGCTTGTCAGGAGCCCAACCAGCTGAAGGGAAATGCTAAAGCATTCGCCTGCGGTTGTGTCGAAGGTTTCTGTGACGGTGCTCTGCTGATGTACGTCCCGCTGCTGATCACGTGCGTGTGTGCAGGTCGTAAACTCAAGGACGAGTAAATATTCCAAACTGGGAGGTTCGAATAGAGCCTCCTACTTTTCTTTTTAAAATTCGCGCAATTTACACCCTATATTATGAGAAGAATACTAAAAATATAGGAGGTAACGCTATGATTACTGCTAGTAATTTCGGCCTGTTGATCGCACTTGCGGCTACTTGGCTGCTTCTGGAGATCAATAGCTGATGAATAAGTATTCAAATACATAGAGAACAGAACTCAAACGAGGTCTGTTCTTTTCTTTTACCTCCGATTCGCGATATTTACACGGCATATAATGAGAACTAAAAGGAAGGAGTTAAACTATGTATACCATGCTCTTTGTTGCGATGATTATCGCTGCGGGCATTGTTGAACTGGTTTAATCAATTACAACAGTGCTAAAGGGTGGAGTCTACAGAGACTCTTTCCTTTTACATTGATGTGCAGACGCGACGATTACAGCCCCTATTATGGAAACTATAAACCTATTGGAGGGATTAATATGTTTGATGTTGCGAAAGTTATCAGAGTGCTAGGCTATATGGTCTACGCTGCATTATGGTCACCGGTTATCGTGGTGTGCTTACTGGTCTTACCTGTGGTATGGCTGGTAACATTCATGCGAGCCGGATTTACTGTAAAAGAAGCTGTTAAATCATATGGCTTATCGCTCAAAGCGAGTATCCAGCATGACGTGAATTTCTTGAAGACTGGTATATGGTAAACATAAAGATCGAGCCGAGAACGAAGGCTCTTTCTTTTTCTTTCGCGTATTTTACACTCAGTATTATGAGAAAGGAAGTGATTATAAATGATTTTATTCACACTCATTGCGATCGCACTTATTGTCGCTGCTATCATCGCGATTGTTACTGTCGGAGTTTTCGGCGGTGCTGCGCTGGTGGTATTTGGCGACGTGATTGTGTTCGGACTGATCATGTGGCTTATCATCAAAATCATCTTCAGAAAGAAGAAGTGAGCTCCAAACAGGGGCTCACCCTTTTTATTTTCTCGAATCGAATTCGCGATGTTTTCACTCCGTATTATGAGAAAATAACTAGGAGGAAATTACTATGAAATACCTTATTGATTTTGCAGAACTGACATTAGTTCTTACGATCGTTATCGTGGTGTGTTTTACAGCATTTATTTGCGCTGGCGTTCCCGTCAACGTAGGTTTCATGCTGTCTGCCGCGATCGAGCCGATCGTAGGACTTCTTGTGGTTGCGCATATTTTGGACATCATAGAGACTCGTAAATCTCAGGAGACTGAGGGTTAATCGCCCTCTTTCTCTTTTTTATTTTCTAGGTTTTCAGGATTCGCGATGTTTTCACTCCGTATTATGAGAAAATAACTAGGAGGAAACTACTATGAAAAAATACGAATTTATCGATAGAATTATCGGCTTGGCAATTGTCGGGATGTTTATCGGTCTCGTCATCTGGTTCGGAATCATTACCGAATCTTATGCGATGTTGACCGCATTCCTGGTACTCGCCCTCGCCGTTACTTCGATGGCGCGTTTTACTTATGAGGGAACCTATGAATCTCAGGAGGATGAGGACTAACTGGTCCTCTTTCTCTTTTTATTTCTGCGACACCTCGGACCTCGCGAAGTTTACAGAGCCTATTATGGAAAGATAGAGGTCGCCAGTTCGAATCTGGCAAATCGATTACGATTTTAGCTCAGTGGGAGAGCACTACCTTTCTTTTTATTTTAGCTTTTACTATATTTCAAGGAGTGGAGAGAAGATGAAAGAATTCTTACGACGTAACTCGTCAACTATCTTAGCGTGCGTAGGTACATTCGGAGTAGTGGCGACATCGGTCATGGCGGTAAAAGCTACACCTAAGGCCCTGACTCTAATCGAGAGAGCCGAAGAGGAAAAGGGCGAAGAACTAACAAAATTTGAAGTTGTTAAAGTAGCAGGCCCTGCTTATATTCCTACGATAGTAACAGGTGCGGCTACAATCGCTTGTATACTAGGTTCGAATGTTATTAGCAAGCGTCAACAGGCGAGTCTCATGAGTGCGTATGCTTTACTGGATAGCTCTTACAAAGACTATAAAAAGAAAGTGGATGAGCTGTACGGAGAAGACGCTGGTAAACACGTCCGTCAGGAAATTGCAAAAGATAAGTACACAGGTGACGGTTCTTTAGAGGATGATGATAAAGAATTGTTCTACGACTTCTATTCAGGCAGGTATTTCGAATCCACACAAGAAGCAGTTCTAAGAGCGGAATACGAGGTCAACAGATCGCTATTCGTGAATTGTGCGGTCGGACTGAACGAATTCTACACTCTATTAGGACTTCCGGAGATGTCTGAGTTCGAAGACGTAGGATGGGCATGTGGACAGATGGAGGAAATGTACTGGCATCCGTGGATCGAGTTCCAGCATGAAGAAATCGTTATCGACGAGGATTCTTCTGAGGAAGCCGGTCTCGAATGTACGATCATTCATCTGCCGATGGAACCTGTTATGGGGTATCTCGAGTACTAATTCGCGACAAAAACAGAGGCTATTATGGAAAGGAGGCGAATGCTTTATGGACAAGGCTAAATTGCTTAAGACTGCACTTAGCGTCGGTGGCACTCTGTTGATGGGTGTTGCAACTCTTATCAACAATAAGGTTGCCGACAATAAGATGGAGGAAGCAGTTGCTAAGAAAGTAGCAGAAGCTATCGCAAACCAGGCAAAGGAGTCCTAACAGGGCCCCTTTTGCTTTTATATTTTTAAGGAGGAAAATCCAATGAACAAGTCAATTGTGGCGAAGTTACTCAATGATCCTCGTATGGCTATGTCCAAGTATAGTCCGGAGATCCTTACTGGCATCGGTATTGCGGGCATGATCACCACGACGATCCTGGCTGTGAAGGCTACCCCGAAGGCTCTGAAATGTATCGACGCTAAACGAGAAGAACTCGAACTTCACCCGGACGATAACTTGACGGCTGGCGAGACCGTTCAAGCCGCTTGGAAGTGCTATATTCCCGCTACTGTCTGCGGTGCCACTTCCGTCGCATGCCTGATTGGTGCTAGTTATGCTAATAACCGGAGTAAAGCCGCCCTTGCCGCTGCATACAACCTGTCTGCGTCCGCGTTTGCTGAGTATAAGGATAAGGTGGTCGAGGTTATCGGTGAGAAAAAGGAGCGCGAGGTTCGTGATGAGGTTGCTAAGGAGAAGCTCCGAAAGGAACCAGTAAACCAGTCCGCGATCGTCGTGAACAGTAGTGGCAATACTCGCTTCCTCGACTCTATTTCGAAACAAAGATTCACATGCGATATCGATAAGATCAAGAAGATTCAAAATGAACTGAATGCGCGCATGCTTGAGGGTGAGGATTATATTTCACTAAATGATTTCTATTATGAGATCGGTCTGGATGACGTGGAATTCGGAGACGATCTCGGATGGAGCATCTACAACGGTCGTAAAGGCATGATTAAACTCAATTTCCACGCTCAGCTTGATACCGATGATGTTCCGTGTATCGTGCTTGACTACGACGTTATGCCCGTTCGCGGTTATATGAATTAATCGTAGAATTCGCGTAATTTACAACGCCTATTATGGCATAATACCAAAATTTATTTTATAAAGGAGTATCATTATGGAAGAAATGAACTACATCGAGGAGATCGAGACTGTGGAGACCAACGAGGATATGGACCCCGTTGAGGTTGAGACCGAAGAGTCCGGCATTGGTGCTGGCATGGTCGCGCTGATCGCCACTGGTGCGGTTGCTGCATGTGCAGCGGCTGTCCACTGGGGCAAGAAGGCGTGGGACAAGCATAAGGCCAAGAAGGAACTGCGGAAGCCCAACGAGGAGCAGCCCGTGGAACTCACTGACGAGCAGATCGAAGAGGTCGTTACCGAAGAGGACTTCGAGAAGTAAACTTGGTTTAGGACCAGATGGAGGACATCCGTAACAGGGTGTTCTCCTCTTTCTTTATATTTTTACAGAGGAGGATGAGTGATTATGGGCGCTATGGATAAGAGTCCATACCCGTACGATCTGCCTGATAATTCTAAGGCGGCTCGTGCGGAAAGACAGCAGAACCCCGAAGGTAAGCGCGCCGAGAAGGTCGTCAAGGGAACTGTCAAAGTTAAAAAGAACGAGATGCGTAAGTTAACCGATATCTTCATCAGCGAGGATGTGGCTAACGTCAAGAGTTATATTATCTTCGACGTACTCGTTCCGTCTATTAAGAAAGCAATCTATGACATCGTCGTGAATAGTCTCGATATGAGTCTATTTGGCGGTCGAGGCGGTAAACGTTCTACTGCGGACAAGGTGAGTTATCGAGATTATAGTTCTTCCAGTAGTCGTAGAGATGATCGTTTCGGCGGTGAGAAATCGTCTAGCGGTTACAGCTACGACGACATTACTCTGGATACTCGTGCTGAGGCAGAAACAGTCCTGAGTCGAATGGACGAGCTTATGGATGAGTACGGCATCGTTAGAGTCGCTGACCTGTATGACCTGGTGGGTGTCACTGGCGAGTACACTGATAATCATTACGGTTGGACAAATATTCGCAATGCAGAAGTGGTCAGGGTGCGTGATGGTTACAGAATCAAAATGCCAAGACCTCTGCCTATTCGCTAAAACTAATACGAAGGAGATTGATCAATCATGAAAAACAATGAATTCATGCTCAAAATGTCCCGGTCTTTCCACAAGGTCGGTTTCAAACTGAAGCAGCACAGCCCTGAGATTCTGGTTGCTGTTGGTGTTGTCGGTACTGTTGGTAGCGTCGTCATGGCCTGTAAGGCTACTCTGAAGGTCAACGAGGTTATCGACGAGGCTAAGGATACTATCGAGCAGATCCATGATGCCGTTGAGAACGAGAAGACTACCGCTGATGGTATCGTTTACACTCAGGAGGACGCTAATCAGGATCTGGCTATCGTCTATGCTCAGACTGGTTGGAAGTTCGTCAAGCTGTATGGCCCTGCCGTCGCTCTTGGTGCGGTATCTATCTGTTGTATGGTCGGTTCCAGTGTGATTCTGCGTAAGCGTAATGCAGCTCTGGCGGCTAGTCTGACTGCTGCTAATACTGCTTTCAAGGATTACCGCGGTCGTCTGGTCGAGCGTTTCGGTAAGGAACTGGATCGTGAGCTGCTTTATAACATCAAGGCTAAGCAGATCGAGGAGCGCGTAGTTGACGAGAATGGTAATGAGACTGTCGAGACTCATACTGTTGAGGTGATGGACCCTAAAACAACTCATAGCATCTATTCCATCATTTTCGATGCTGGTAATACTGGCTGGTGCAACAATGCTGAACTGAACAAGGTTTTCCTCATCCAGCAACAGGAGGCAGCCACCTTCAGACTGAAAAGACAGGGTATTCTTACTCTGAATGAAGTCTATGATATGCTCGGCGCTCCTCGTACGCAGTACGGTCAGTTCGCCGGTTGGGTTTACACCGATGATGGTACCGCTGGTGACAACCACGTCGACTTCGGTATCTTCGATATTCATAACGAAGGCGCTCGCGATTTCGTCAATCTTCGTGAAAAGAGCATCGTTCTGGATTTCAACTGCATCGGTAACGTGCTCGACTATATGTGAATGTCACCGTACCTGTCCAATCTTGGATTAACAGGCACGATGCAAGATGTCTTTGATTTCCCGTGGCTCTTTCCTATTTAAGGTCTGGGCCCGGGTAATCACCTAAGGAGGAGTTGCACTAAATGACCGGTAGAGATTTGATGATGTTTATTCTCGAGTATAAACTGGAGGACACCGAAGTTGTAAAAGACGGTAGGTTTTTCTGGCTCATGTCTGAAGAAGAGGCTGCTGTTAAATTTGAGGTTGGCGTGGCCACGATCAAAGCGTGGTATGCGTGTGGAAAACTGAACGGTATCAAAATCGACGATCGGTTGTATTTCTTACTGAATGCAGCTGATCCGCGAAAGGATGATAATCATGGGTAATGGCTCTACTATTCTATCCTGCGCATTAGCTGCTCTTGCGGGAGTATGCTTCGTCGCAGGTATATCCCTTTTATCTGACGAAGGGAGTGGTGTGAACCATGGAACGCGCGAAACGACTCATAGCAACGCTTGAGCATTTAGTTAGTACTAAAAAGAAAAGACATATCGTCGGCGGTATTCTACTAAGCGCTTCTATATTTTTAGGAGGTCTTGCGGTGACAGTAATGTCGACAAAAGTTGAAGAAGATGTTGAGGAGATCATCGATGACGACGAAACAGATTATTATTAACACGGTTGTATTTACCACGGGAGCCGCTATTGGTTCCCTGGTGACCTGGAAGATCATGAAGACTCGCTGCGACCAGCATATTCGTGAAGAGGTCGAAGCGTTTAAGAAGGAATGGCCCAAGTACGCTGGCGGAAGTGTAAAAACCGAGCCTGTCGATTGGGACGATTTCGAAGATGACGACGAGGATGAAGACGAAGAATATGATCCCGACGTCATCGTTGACTACCACCGAATTGCCAATCGGTATGATAGTGCTCTAAACGGCGAGGAAGGAGGAGGAGATGACGTTGTTTTGTGCGTCAATGGTCCCGTCGTGATCACGCCCGATGAGTTCAATAGCATGGAGCAGGGCTGGAGTATGTATGCTCTGACATATTACGCAGGCGATGGTATCCTAGCAGACGATTGGCTCGTTGAGAAGGATATTGAGGACACGATCGGTGAGGAGGCATTGGAGTGCTTCGGTGAACATGCCGATGAGGACGTTGTCCATGTTCGTAATGAGCAGAATGAAGCTCACTATGAGGTGGTTCGCGATCCTAGATGTTACGCTGACGTACTGGCTGATAGTAATCTCCACGCTAACATGAATGCATATTGAAGATCGCATCAGACTCGACTACTTTAACTGGATGTATGACCGGGTATGTAGGGATAGATTCGCTAGCACGATTAGTTATGAGATGTTATTCATGTTCCTACATGATACCGAGTTTATATGGTCCGTTCCTCATGACGAGAATAGGGCAGCAGATGGCGTATCTCTGCGGTATCGCTACTGTATTGAACAAGATTGTGAAGACCTGGAGTATTGTCTCGATGGGCCGTGTAGTGTTCTCGAGATGATGCTTGCCATGGCTATTCGTTGTGAAGAAACCATTACGGACGATCCCGAAAAGGGCGATCGTACTGCACAGTGGTTTTGGAGCATGATCGCTAGCCTGGGTCTTGGCTCTATGAGCGATTCTAACTATAATGAATGGCTCGTGAATGACGTTATTACCCGATTCCTGAATCGCGAATATGATCCCGACGGCCGCGGTGGTCTATTCACGGTAAAGGGCTGGAATCGTGATATGCGCACCGCAGAAATTTGGCACCAGCTGATGGCATATATAAACAGCGTGCTATAAATTTGAAGAAAGGAGGCTACGGAATGTAATGCTCGATTTTTTCACAGTAGGAACCCGTACTAGCAAGTCTGGAGTCGTCGAAGTCTTCCCCAATTTCATGATCAAGAAATCTGAGGATCTGATGATTCGAGGCGGCGATTTCTATGCTGTGTGGGTTGAAGATCGTGGTTTATGGTCCACTGATGAAAATGACGTCGTTCAACTGGTGGATCGTGAACTGGCGAAATATGCTGACGAAAATAAGGACAGGCTCGCGGGTAGTATCATCGTGAGGTATATGCGCGAAGCTTCGTCCGGAGCAATTGATTCGTGGCATAAATATTGTCAGAAGCAGCTGAGAGACTCGTCCCAGAACCTGGATGAGAAGCTCCTGTTTGCTAATGACGGTACAAATAAGAAGGATTATGCCAGTAAGAGGCTTAGCTACCCTCTTGAAGCTGGTGATTGTCCTGCTTACGAAAGAATTATATCCACGCTGTATGACGAAGAGGAGCGACATAAACTCGAGTGGGCGATTGGCGCTATCGTGACTGGTGCGTCCAAGACTCTGCAGAAGTTCGTCGTGCTATACGGCGGTCCTGGTACGGGTAAGTCAACAGTTTTGAACATTATTCAGGACTTGTTTGAGGGATATTACTCCGTATTCGATGCTAAGGCTCTGGGCTCGGCAAATGCTCAGTTCGCTCTGGAGCCGTTTAAGTCCAACCCTCTCGTTGCGATTCAGCATGACGGCGACTTGTCCAGGATTGAGGATAACACTCGACTAAATAGTGTGGTCTCTCACGAATGGATGACCGTCAACGAGAAGCACAAGGCTCAGTACAACAATCGTTTTGTTTGTTTCCTGTTCATGGGTACGACTAAGCCGGTTAAAATCACCGATGGTAAGTCTGGTATTCTAAGACGTCTGATCGATGTGAATCCGTCTGGTAATAAGATTCCTCCTCGTGAGTATAAGAAACTTGTCAAGCAGGTTAAGTTTGAACTCGGAGCGATCGCGCATCATTGTAGGGAAGTATATTTGGCCAATCCTGGCGCGTATGACGATTATGTCCCTACGTCGATGATGGGCGTGACCAATGATTTCTATAACTTTATCGTTGACTCATATCATGTATTTAAGAAAGAAGATGGAACTACGCTGAAAGCTGCATGGGAGATGTATAAGACCTATGTAGAGGATGCTAAGGTTCCTTATCCTCTTTCCAGAATGCAGTTTAAGTCCGAGTTGTCGAACTATTTCCGAGAGTTCAAGGAACAGGTCACGACTGAAAACGGCGATCGAGTTCGGAGTTATTTCAGTGGTTTCCTTACGGATGTGTTTGACACATGGAATGAGCGGGCTGAGTCTGTAACGACTCCCGTAGTGAAGACCGAGGAGTTTGTCGTACCTGATTGGCTCAAAATGGAGGCAATGGAATCACTGTTTGACAGGGAGTGTAGGGATTATCCTGCTCAGAAGGCAAGTTCGAAAGAGATTCCTTCCAGACCGTGGGATGATGTTCGCACTACGCTGTCGAAAGTCGATACGTCTAAGCTCCATTACGTCAAGGTTCCTGATAATCATATCGTTATTGACTTCGATATTAAGGACGCAGACGGTAAGAAGTGCGCTCAGAAAAATCTTGAAGCGGCGAGTAAGTGGCCGCCTACATACGCAGAACTTAGTAAAAGTGGCGCTGGCATTCATCTTCATTATATCTATAGTGGTGATGTTTCAAAGCTTAGTCGCATTTACGAAGAAGATGTGGAAATTAAAGTATTCACCGGCAAGAGCTCGTTGAGACGTATGTTGACCAGGTGTAATAATCTACCTATCGCGACGATCAACTCTGGATTGCCGTTGAGAGGAGATGATAATTCCTTGGTTAATTGGGACGGTATCAAAAACGAGAGAATGTTGCGGACCATGATCAAGAAGAACCTGAATCGCGAGTATTGGGATTCGACCGCTCCGAGTGTTCAGTATATCGCTAAGCTGTTGGAGGACGCTTATGCGAGCGGCATTGGTTATGACGTCAGCGACATGAAGAACGATATTTACGCATTCGCTGCTGGTAGTACGAATCAGGCGGGTAACTGCATTAAGCTGGTCGGTCAGATGAAGTTTAAGTCGGAGGAAGCTTCTGAGAACATCGAGGCGGGCGACGAGTTGGTCTTCTTTGATATAGAGGTTTTTCCTAATCTGTTTATCGTTTGTTGGAAAGTTGCCGGTAAAAACCGACCGGTAGTTCAAATGATTAACCCGACTCCGTCGGAGATAGAGACTTTACTGAAGTTTAAATTGGTAGGCTTTAACGTGCGAAAATACGATAACCATCTCATTTATTCGAGACTCATGGGTTACTCTAACGAACAGCTGTACGAGCAGTCTCAGAAGATCATTAATGGCGATGGTGGCGCGTTCTTCAGAGAAGCCTATAATCTTTCGTACACGGATATTTATGATTTCGCATCCGCTGGCAATAAAAAGAGCCTTAAGAAACTCGAGATTGAAATGTCCACAAAAGCGAATGATCCTACGTCTAAAATGGACGATGATCTTAGAAATCTACTCAAAGACATTAAGCACCAGGAGTTAGGTCTTCCTTGGGATGAACCCGTACCTGAAGAACTATGGCAAAAAGTCGCCGATTACTGCATTAACGACGTCGTTGCGACGGAAGCTGCGTTCTATTACCTCACTGCCGACTTTACAGCCAGAAAAATTTTGGCGGATTTGGCAGGATCTACAGTTAATGACACCACCAACTCTCTTACCGCGAAGATAGTGTTCGGCAACAATAGAAAGCCTCAGGGCGAATTCTGTTACCGAGACATGTCTAAACCTGTATATGAGATAAGCGATGATGTACGAGAATTCCTTGAGGAAGCATGCCCCGAAATGATGGCTGAACGTCATGGCGAAGCTAATAGTATACTGCCATACTTCCCCGGATACACCTTCGAATACGGTAAATCGGTATATCGCGGTGAAGAAATCGGCGAGGGCGGACGCGTATATTTCGAGCCTGGCATTTATACCGATGTAGCGTTGTTAGACATTGCGAGCCAGCACCCTCATAGCATTATCGCAGAGTGTTTCTTCGGTCCTCGTTATACTAAGCGATTCCGAGATCTGGTTGTGGGACGTGTAGCAATTAAACATAAAGACTGGGACGCCACAAAGACGATACTAGACGGCAAACTGGTTCCTCATGTTCAGAGAATCCTCGATGGGGAGATAACGTCCAAGGACTTGGCTAATGCGATCAAGACACCCGTCAACAGCGCATATGGCGTTACCGCTGCCAGTTTTGACAACCCGTTCCGTGATATTAGAAATGTAGATAACCTGGTTGCCAAGCGCGGAGCCCTCTTCATGACCGACTTGAAATTCGAACTTCAGAAACGTGGATTTACTGTAGCTCACATCAAGACAGACTCCGTTAAGGTGCCAAACGCAACCCCCGAGATTATCCAGTTTATCATGGATTTTGGTAAACGTTATGGATATACGTTCGAACACGAGGCTACCTACGATCGTATGTGTCTGGTCAATGGAAGCACGTATATTGCTAAGTACGCAAATGACGATTGGTGCCGAGACAAATATGGCTATGTTCCTGAAGCTAATATTGACGCTGCAAAAACTGGGCATTACTGGACCGCTACAGCAAAACAGTTCCAAGTGCCATACGTGTATAAGACGTTGTTTAGCAAGGAGCCGATCGTGTTCGAGGATCTCTGCGAGACTTTCGAGGTCAAGACCGCGATCTATGTAGATATGAACGAAGATCTGACCGATGTTTCCAGTTATGAGGCTGAGCTTGAGAAGCTTCGCAAGAGCATTACTGACCATAGGTCTAAGCTAAATCGGTCTACGAATTACGAAGCCGATCTGCATAGAACCCTTGCTCGTATCGCAGAGCTCGAGGATCTCATCAAAAATGGACACGATCGCATCTTTGTCGGTAAAGTTGGTAACTTCTGCCCCGTCAAATCCGGATGCGGTGGTGGCGTTCTCGTTCGTCAAGCCAAGGGACCTGACAACAAGGATAAGTTCTCCTCCGTCACCGGCACACTCAAACCAGATAAGACTCCGTATCGTTGGCTCGAGGCCGAGGCCGTCAAGTTGCTCGGTAAAGAAGATGATATCGACAAGTCCTACTACCGAAAACTCGTAGACGACGCCGTCGATGCAATTTCCCAATACGGCGACTTCGAACGCTTCGTAGCTGACGAACCCTACATCGATCTTTCCTCAATCGACCACCCACCCCTCGACGATGATGACCTCCCGTTCTATATGAACGATGAGGAAATCGAAGCATTCCGTCGCAAGCTCCAGGCCGCACAGGATGAAGCAAGCGATGCATTCAACAAACGTTAACCAAATCATTTAACCAACTATATTTCAAAGGAGACTAACTAATTATGGAAATTTCTTTCGGACCTAGAGGCATTCTGCAGATTGACGACGCTCGTATCATGTTCCCCAACTTCGAGGGCAGAGAGAGCATGTACAACCGCAAGGGCGACCGCAACTTCTCTATCAGAATCGAGGATGAGGAGGTCGCTAACAAGCTGGTCGACATGGGCTGGAATGTGAAGATCAAGCCCGGCCGCGATGCTGATGAAGGTCCTTTCATGCGACTGGATGTCAAGGTTAAGTATTCTCAGCGCGACGATGGCTCCGTCAATGGTCCCAAGGCTTATCTGTGGAGCGGTAACAACAGAACCGAACTGGATGAGGAGTCCATCGGCTGCTTGGATCACATCGAGCGCGACTGTGTGAACCTCGATATTCGTCCTTATGACTGGGAAATCAACGGTCGTACTGGCCGATCCGCATATCTGCAGTCCATTGAAGTCTATCAGAAGGTGGACCGCTTTCAGGCTCGGTTTGAGTCTATGAATTCCGAGGAAAAGCTGCCTTTCTAAGGAGGAATTACGATGTTGAACCATAGAAAGATTACTGTCGTATCTGAGAGTTCTATTGACGGAAAGAAGGTCGCTACTTTCGGTGCTGTCGTTGATCTTACTAATCTGGAAGTAACCACGACTGCTCGATACGTTGACGGCGTTAGCTATATGGATAGTCGTGACTATGTTCGCTCTGATATGGAGCAGTTCGAGCGCCTCGTGTATGATATTCAGGACATGTTACAGCACGTTGAGTCTGAAGGTGACGAGGAGCCGTATATCCAAACCTCTTTTGACGAAATCGCTGAGGAGGTCATCAAGAAATGAAGCGCATCATCATGTTCCTTCTCCGTAAGAAGCTCGGTCTGAGGAAAGACCAGCGATTCCAGTTCGACGGTCAGAAGTCCGATGCCGTGTATTATATTTCTGGCTCCCATATCATGAAGCACTATCGCGGTCGTACTACTCTATCCAACGTCAGCGTGAACTGGCTGCTGTCGGATGAGTGCGATGTTATTCCGATGTAAGTTCGCGTGTTTTACACTTCCTTATATGAGAAAACTTATATAAGGAGTGTTTGAAATGAAACCTACTGGTATCTGGATTGATTACAAAAACGCAAAGCAGGTTGCATGGTGGAATAATGTCGCCAGCAAGCTTGTCAAGGTGAGTCATTACAACGAGATTGTTGAGACCGCTACTGGCAAGCCTGTTGGTGTGCTTATGAACATCACTGGCCTGCTGAGCAGATGGGTGATCAAGCAGAACAGCAAATTCATTGAGAATCCCGTTACGGCGGTTTTCGACGTGAAAAAGTAAACAGAGGGACCTCGGGTTGGAAACGACTTGGGGTCTTCTCTTTATATTTTTAACATGCGGATCTGGCGGAAAAGGTATACGCGCTGGATTTAGGTTCCAGAGCCTCGAGGGGCGTAGGGGTTCAAGTCCCCTGATCCGCACCATTTATATGTTCGAAAGGAGACTTATTATGGTTGGTTCTATGAATCGTTACATCTCTCGTATGAAGGCACTCAGAAAGCAGAGAATCGTCCACGATGCTTATACCTGTTATGAAAATGGATATTACGACAATCTCCATCAGTATTCCAAGAATAAGATTCACTGTTCTTGTCCGATGTGTTCTGCGAAGGTTAGCAAGTATCGTGGAAGAGGTATGCGTATCAACTATAAGGTTTCCGATCAGCGTAAGTTCGATCGACTTGCGTATACGGAGTAACTAACTTCGCGAACTTTACAGCCCGTATTATGAGAAAGGAGGCGTTAAAGTGAGATACACGACTGGATTTATTAGTTATCCAAGAGTGGATCACCGACTCGCCCAAGACCTGGTGATACCGGGTGTGAACGTATAACTAAACTACAAACTGTTATGCGATTTACACCCGGTTTAATCTTTTATATTTCTCTCCTTAGCTCAGCTGGTCTAGAGCAACAGACTTTTAATCTGTGGGTCCGGGGTTCGAATCCCCGAGGAGAGACCATACGGGCCTGTAACTCAACTGGTCAGAGTTCCCAGCTCATAACTGGGTGGTTCATAGTTCAATTCTCTGCAGGCCTACGCCCTACTAGCACAACTGGAAGATGCAGCG
>JAEIGA010005066.1_pt1 | contig 20227 bp, 17 predicted proteins | sample 9270691 | NCBI WGS metagenome assembly JAEIGA01 (sample SAMN17057246, study PRJNA624740) | gut metagenome | biome: biome; isolation source: fecal sample | host: Bos grunniens | place: China: Xizang | collected 2019 | reverse complement strand
TCTAAAGAGGTTGTGGCAAAGGCTTTTCGAATGGTATTGGGTGAGCCGGATATCGAGGGGGTTCTCGTCAATATTTTTGGCGGTATTACCCGATGTGACGTCATTGCGCAAGGGCTTATTTCGGCATCTCACGAAATATCGGTTGGTATGCCTCTGGTTGTGCGAATGGACGGAACAAATGCGGCTGTCGGATGCCGTTTATTGCAAGAATCTCATCTGCCATTTGAATTAATTGAACGCATGGACAGTGCCGTTGAAAAAATCGTTTCTCGGGTTGAGGAGGTTGCATGAAATTTGTTCTGCCAAACAGTTCTACACCTATTTTAGTTCAAGGAATTACCAGCTCGTTGGGGGCTACCCATACCGAGATGGCCATTGTTTACGGATCCAATATCGTTGCTGGTGTTGCCCGAGAAAAAGGATTAAAAACCTTTTTAAATGTCCCTATTTTTCAAACAGTTCGAGATGCCGTGCGCAAAACAAAGCCCCAAGTCAGCATGGTTTTTTCCACTCCCATGCGGGCCTTAGCCGACGTCACCGAAGCGGCAAAATCTAAAATCCCTCTGATTATTTGCACAACCGAACATGTTCCTTTACATGACAGATTAAAAATGACCGAAATTGCAGAAAAATACGGCGTGCGTTTATTGGGTCCCAGCTCTCCGGGGGTGGTTAATATTGATAAATGTTTGGCCGGCACCATGCCCGCTCATTTATTTCCCAAAGGAAATGTTGGCATTGTCTCGCGGTCCAGCTCTTTAACCTACGAAGCCGTTCAACAACTGGCTCAACTAAATCTGGGGGTTTCTTCATGCGTGGCTCTTGGAACTTCTTTGGTCTTAGGAACGTCTTTCATTCCGGTTGTTCAAAGTTTTTTATCCGATTCCAAAGTCAAATCTATTTTAATTATCGGAGAATTAAACGGAAATTTTGAATGCGAACTTGCCAATTGGTATAAAAATCAAAAACGCAAAAAACCTCTTGTCGTGTACATCAGCGGAAAATCCTTTCCTCGCTCGAAAAAACTGCCTATGGTTGGCGCCCCCCATCAAACACCCGCCGAAAGAGTGGCTCTGAAACAACAAACTTTGGAACAAGTCGGCGGTGTTGTTGTTTATTCGCCCGAATTAATTGGAAAAACCGTTGCGAAAGTAATGAAAAAGGAGACACATGACGCTTGACGAATTGATTATGACACGGGTTTCCCATGATTTAGCCGGTATCATCGGTGCTTTGTATAATACCGCCGAATTATTGGAAATTGATCCGGCATTCGCTACCGAATCCGGCAGCATAATTAAAACAAGCACCGGCACATTAATGGCCAGATTAAAATTTTTCCGTGCCATCTTTGGTACAGACGGCGCCCCGCTGAACACTCAAATTGTTCAAGAGTATCTCAACACGCTTTCCGCTGCATTCACCCTTAACGGAACAATAGACACACGCCGACAAGCCGTTGCCGTATTGATTTGTGCCGACACAATGATACGGGGTGGAAAAATCGATTTAACAAACCATTCCGTCACAGGGATAGGCCAAATCAAAATCGATGAGGCATTTCACCTTGCCCTATCGGGAACGTTGGATAGTATTCCACCAAAATTGGCTCCGGTTGCTTGGCTGGTAAATCACAATAAAATTCATCATCTGTCCATATCAGCCGATATAGATACCGATTGTATTACCCTGTGTTTTTAATTATCAAATATCTTATTCAATAAAAACTTGTCTTTTTATTTTGAATACGATATAGTGATCTCAGGACAGGTGTTCTGTCTCGAGGTGTCAGAACCTCATTAACTCTATTCTGTAGTACGGAATATAAACCCTTCCAACCGTGGTTGGAAGATAACAAAATAACCCAATCGGGAAATATGTTATACTATTTGAGTTAAGTAGTTCTGAACTTCCAGCCACTTTGTATCAAGGTGGTTTTTGTTTCAATGTAATGAACAAGAAAGGGATTTTTATGACTACGAAAAAGTTTGACTCCGGTCGGTCTATGGTGGAAATGCTTGGAACTCTCGCTATTATCGGCGTTTTATCCGTTGGGGCAATTGCGGGATACAGTTACGGGATGGATAAATATCGGACAAATCAAACCATGTACGATATAACCCTGCGCGCCGTTGATTTAATGACTCAAGCCAGTCAAGGGCGAGCCACACTCTCTCTGGCCGAATGGGATAAAGAAACAACGATTTACGATTTTGCGAATCCGGCGTATGTAGAGGGTGAAAATTTGATTGCTTTTGACGTCGGTGTTAGTAAAAAAATCCCTCAGTCCGTGTGTCAAATGGTGTTTGACGGGTTAAGCAATACGGCAGTCCAAATCGATATTAATGACAGTGTAGCCACCTCTCAAGATAATTGCGGAAACGATAACACGATGACTTTTTACTTTGCGGGCGGTGGTAATGGCACAGGCGGAGAAACTGGCGAACAATGCGGAGATGCCGTTTGTGGGATATGTCAAAAATGCGATGCCTCCACCGAAACGTGCGTGACAGTTGGTGATTACGAAGCCAAATGCACCACCGATGACAATAAAACCGGTTGGTGCGTCGGAGAAACTTGTCAAGCTGAAAACTGTAATTGTGATGAGAACCAATATTGTGCGGATACGAATACATATGGAGCATGCTCTCCTAATCCCACCACAACATGTAAAGATGCAAACTTTGACACGGTGGATATAGCCAGCACCACGTATTATATCTCAAAAGACCATATGAGTTGGTGGGATGCTGTGTCAGCATGTAAAGCATTAGGGAATAAACAATTATTGAGTGTATATGATTTTGTAAGTGATTGGGATGGTACGTCTTTTGGCAGCGCATTTACTTACAGTACCCCTACCTCTTTGGCAAATAAGTTAAATACAGAATTAAATGGTGAACAAAACAATGTATGGCTGTGGACAAATACAAATGGTCAAGAATGCGCCCATATGCGTTTTGGTTTTCAATACAATAATATTGATAGTACGTCCAATGGAAGCTCTATATATGCACAGGCCTTTTGCAAATAATTGAGGTTACACAAAAAAACTCGGGACACAAAATCCCGAGTTTTTTATATCCCAATCACTTTATTTTTGTGTTTGTTTGGCGGAAGACAGAGCCGTTAAAATACCCGTTGCCATTTGAATGGTTTGATTTTCAGACACAGCATCATACATCGGTATGTCGGCCAAACATTGTTTTGTGATTTGTTTTGCCGTTTCGCTCATCCCATTTGCATACAATGTGCCATCCAAAACGGTTTGCCACCCCTTATCCGTTAAGCATGTTTTCATTTTTGCCATAACATTGCCCGTCCCTTCGGTTGCGCAAGCCGCTGTCATCAAACACATACCCAAAATTAAAAATAATCCTTTTTTCATTTTTTTCTCCTTTCATTTTTTAATCTTTTACCATCATACAAAATACAGCCTCAAAAATCAACAAAAACCATGAACAGCTCTGTTATTTTTTCGTTCCAATCGTTAATTTTACTTGATTTTTTATGAAAAATCGGGTTTAATACCTCCATTCAACAAAAGGAGAAAAAATCATGGCTTTTAATGAAGAAACGGTCGCAAATGTAGCCAATTTGGCTCGTTTGAATTTAACCGATGAACAAAAACAAAAATTCGCCGGTGAAGTGGACGGCATTTTAAATTGGGTTGAACAATTGCAAGAAGTTAATGTGGACGGTGTTGAACCGCTCATTTCCGTTACGGAACAAACCGAAGCCATTCGGGCCGATGTTGTAACAGATGGCAATATCCAAGCCGATTTAATGAAAAATGCGCCGGAATCCGCTCACGGATTTTATGTTGTTCCCAAAATGGTGGAGTAAAAAATGACAGATTTAATTAACTTACATATTTCTGAAGCTGCCGATTTATTGGCCAAAAAAGAAATTTCTTCCGTAGAATTAACTAAAGCTCATTTGGCCGAAATGGAAAAAGGCCGTGTTTTAAACGCCTTTATTACAGAAACGCCGGAACGTGCTTTGGCAGATGCTGAGGCCTCTGACAAACGCCGTGCCAATGGGGAAAGTTTAGGCGCTTTGGATGGCATTCCAATTGCCAACAAAGATTTGTATTGCACAAAAGATGTTCGTACAACAGCGGCCAGCAAGATTTTATCCAAATTTGTGCCGACCTATGAATCAACGGTTACTCAAAACTTAAAAGATGCCGGCACGGTTATGCTGGGTAAAGTCAATACCGACCAATTCGCTATGGGCGGTTCCACCAGAACCAGTTATTTTGGCGAATCCAAAAACCCATGGACAGACGCAAATGGAGAGTACACTTTAACGCCGGGTGGTTCCTCTGGCGGGTCTGCTGCTGCTGTAGCCGCCGGTTTGTGTATGGGCGCAACAGGGTCTGATACAGGCGGTTCCATTCGTCAGCCAGCCTCTTTTTGTGGTATCACAGGTATTAAACCAACATACGGCCGTTGTTCTCGTTGGGGAATTGTGGCGTTTGCCTCTTCTTTAGATCAAGCCGGCCCGATGGCTCGTTCGGTTAAAGATTGTGCCATTATGTTAGAATCTATGGCCGGATACGACAAAAAAGATTCAACCTCCGTCAATACACCTGTTCCGAATTATTTATCGGCTTTAACAGGAGATATTCGTGGTAAAAAAATCGGTATTCCAAAAGAATATCGTATGGACGGCATGAACGAAGATGTGGCCAAAGTTTGGGATAAAGGCATCCAATTATTAAAAGATGCCGGCGCCGAAATCGTGGATATTTCCATGCCACATACAAAATATGCGTTGCCGGTTTACTATATTATCGCTTGTGCCGAAGCATCCTCTAACCTGTCCCGCTATGATGGTGTTCGCTATACCACTCGGGTTGAAGGGGCAACATTAGACGATATGTACAAAAACACCCGTACAGATGGTTTTGGTGACGAAGTTATCCGCCGTATTTTATTGGGTACTTTCGTGTTGTCTGCGGGTTTCTATGACGCCTATTATACACGGGCTCAACGGGTGCGTCGTTTAATCGCCGAAGACTTTAAAAAAGCCTTTGAAACAGTGGATGCGATTTTGGCTCCGGCCGCACCGACACCGGCATTAAGTTTTGCCGATATGTCCAATATGGATCCGGTCTCCACATATTTGGGCGACGTCTTTACAACGCCAAGCTCTTTGGCCGGTGTGCCATCTTTGGCTCTGCCCGTTGGTATGAGCAGTGGCGGATTGCCAATCGGTTTACAAATTATCGGGAAACACTTTGATGAAAATACGGTGTTCCAAGTGGCAGATGTGATGGAAAAATCTGCTGGGTTTAACTTAATGCCACACCGTGTGAAAGGATAAGATTATGTATACAATTAAAGGAAATACATCAGATTGGGAATTGGTTATCGGTTTAGAGGTCCACTGCCAAATCATCTCAAAAGCCAAAGTTTTTTCGGGGGCCAGTGCTGAATTTGGGGCCGAACAAAATACGCATGTGTCTTTGGTGGATGCGGCTTTCCCAGGTATGTTGCCGGTTTTAAACGAAGAATGTATCCGTCAATCCGTTAAAACAGGGTTGGGATTAAATGCTAAAATCAACAAATATTCTCGGTTTGACCGCAAAAACTACTTCTATGCTGATTTACCACAAGGATATCAAATTTCTCAATTATACTATCCAATTGTCGGCGAAGGCTTTATTGAAGTTCATACATCAGAGGGCGACAGAAAAATCGGTGTGGAACGATTGCACTTAGAACAAGATGCCGGTAAATCCATTCACGATATGCACCCATCTAAATCGTTTATTGACTTGAACCGTTCGGGTGTCGGGTTAATGGAAATCGTGTCAAAACCGGATATGCGTTCACCGGAAGAAGCCGGCGAATACTTGCGTCAGTTGCGTGCCATTGTGCGTGCTTTGGGGACTTGCGACGGGAATATGGACGAAGGCTCTATGCGTTGCGATGTCAACGTTTCCGTTCGTAAAGTCGGGGAAACAATTTTGCGTGATCGTGTTGAGGTTAAAAACGTCAACTCCGTACGTTTCGTCATGCAAGCCATTGAAATTGAAGCCAATCGTCAAGTGGAAGTATACGAAAACGGTGGTACGGTACGCCAAGAAACACGCCTGTTTGACCCGAATAATGGGGAAACTCGTCCAATGCGCAGTAAAGAAAATGCACACGATTACAGATACTTTCCGGATCCCGATTTATTGCCGGTTATCTTAACGGATGAGTATATTGATCAAATTCGTGCCAGCTTACCGGAATTGCCAGAAGCTAAGAAAAAACGCTATGTGTCTGAACTAGGGCTTACCGACTATGACGCTCATGTGCTGACATTGGATGTAGAAACATCTCGTTATTTTGAAGAAGCCATTATCGGGCAAGATGCGAAAAAAGTGGCTAACTGGGTCATGGGTGATTTATTTGGATACTTAAACAAAAATGGTTTAACCGTGTCAAATAGTCCTGTGTCGGCTAAAAATTTAGGCGCTTTGGTGGGCTTAATTGCCGATGGGACAATCTCCGGCAAAATCGCTAAAGAGGTCTTTGAGATTATGGCCGAAACCGGTAAAGAACCAGCCGTTATTGTGGAAGAAAAAGGTCTGAAACAAGAATCCGATACCGGTGCTATTGAAAAATTGATTGAAGAAATTTTATCCGCTAACCAAGATAAAGTTTCCGAAATCAAAGCCGGTAAAGATAAGTTAAAAGGTTGGTTTGTGGGGCAAATTATGAAGGCCTCAGGCGGTAAAGTCAATCCGGCCCTCGCCAATCAATTATTGGATAAAAAATTGGCCGAATAAAATCAATTTTGTAACCACACACAACCCGAAGGCGTTAACCCTTCGGGTTTTATACATAATAAACATGAAGGGAAATCCAATTGTTTCATCCTCCCCCGATGGGTTCGCCGGATGAATTCCCTAAAGGTACAACTAAAAACACAAAAATTAAAAAGCCGAAAAAAGCTCTTTCACAGACCTCTCTGATATCATACTCATTAAACCATGTATATAATGGCCATCCGATAACCAAAGTGACAAATATCATCCACTTCATCATAAAAACTCCATTAAAAAAGGCGCCCTTTTTAGAGCGCCCTTTCTTGATTATCTTTCAACAACGAAAGCCACTTGACCATCACCAAGCTCTTCTGTTTTTGCGCCGGATACAGCCGTTTCTTCGGCTCGCATCGCTACAGCCAACACTTGATCGGCAATATAGTCAGAATGCTCTTTAATTGCCTCAACCAATAATGGCGTATCCACTGTATAAATCACCGTAATACGATCAGATACATCAAAGTCGGCTTCTTTACGAGCTTGTTGAATCATACGCACAAAGTCACGGGCAATCCCTTCTTTTTCCAAATCGGGATACAACGTTGTATCCAATTGAACAACGGCTGTATTATCCGGCAAAGCTTGACCGTTTAAACCGTCTTTTAAGACCAGGCGTAATTCAAACTCTTCGGTGGTTAAAATTTGACCTGCAATGGACAGAGTTCCATCTTCTAATACTTTCCAATCCGTTCCCTTACTGGCTGCCATAATATCTTTCATAAAACGGCCTAAGCGTTTACCGATTAACGGTGTTTTCAAATATAAGAACGTATCGGCCACAGACGCAATATCCGTTGACAAGACGATATCTTTTACATTGACTTCATCTTTCAACACATCCACAAAGTTTGTTAATGTCTTGGCATTAGAACCCGCCACCGTCATTGTTTTGAGTGGTAAGCGATTGCGTAATTTATACTCTTCACGAATAGATTTAGCCGTAGATGAAATTTGGCGTATCAAATCCATTTGAGCCATTAATTCATGTTCATCTGCCAACGCATCTACCGTCGGATAATCACACAAATGGACGGATTCGCCACCGGTTAAGCCACGATAGACAAATTCGGCCATCATCGGCATCATTGGTGCCATAATTTTGGATAAAGTTACCAAAACTGTGTAAAGCGTATTAAAGGCCCCTGTATCCGTTCCATCCCAAAATCTGGCACGACTGCGACGAATGTACCAATTATTTAAAATATCCAAAAATTCGGAACATTCATTACAAGCCCGCGCCATATCATAACCGTTCATGTATTCTTTAACAGAGGCGGTTAAGGCCTTTAATTTACCTAAAATGTATCTGTCCAATACATCGGTTGCCGTTGTAATTTCTTCGGCCTTAACCCCTTCGGCATTGGCATATAAGCAGAAGAAATAATATGCATTCCACAAGGGCAACACAGCCTTACGTGTGGTTTTGATAATTTCTTTTTCATTCACATAGGCTTGTCCTGCACGCACAGCCGGAGAAGAAACCAAGAACCAACGTAATGTATCAGAACCGACATTATCCAACACCACATATGGGTCTGGGTAATTTTTGAGTTTCTTAGATAATTTCACACCGGCTTCGGCCATTAACAAACCGGTTGCCAAACAATGTTTATAGGCCGGTTTCCCATGTAAAGCCGTTCCCAAAACATGTAAGGAATAGAACCACCCACGTGTTTGGTCAATCCCTTCCACAATAAAGTCGGCCGGAAAATGATTTTCAAACCATTCTTTACGTTCAAACGGGTAATGGACTTGACCTTGAGGCATAGAGCCGGATTCAAACCAACAGTCAAATACATACGGCACACGGCGCATCATTGTTTTACCGCTTGGGTCATCCGGATTCGGATAAACCACATCATCAATCATCGGACGGTGTAAATCCGTAACATCAAAACCGGTAGCGGCTTTAATTTCGGCCACAGAGCCAAACACATCCGTTCTTGGGTAATCTGGGTTATCGGATTTCCATACCGGCAGCGGAGCCCCCCAGAAACGATTACGGGAAATATTCCAATCCGGAGCAGATTCTAACCCCTTACCAAAACGACCGTATTTAATGTTATCCGGTGTCCAAGTGATTTGGTCATTTGTTTTTAACATCTCATCTTTAAAGTCCGTTACTTTCACAAACCAAGAACTCATGGCTTTATAGATAAGCGGTGTATCTGTGCGCCAACAATACGGATAAGAGTGAACAATTTGTTCTTTTTTAACCAACTTGCGATTTTCTTTTAACCATGCCAAAATCGGCTCATTCGTATCAAAAACTTGTTTGCCTTCGTAATCGGGTACTTCGGCAGTAAAGCAACCGGCTTCATCCACCGGACACACAATCGGGAAATCTTTACGAACGGCCATACAAACGTTAAAGTCGTCTTCACCAAATCCCGGAGCAATATGAACGATACCGGAGCCATCTTCAGTGGACACAAAATCACCGGCCAATACCGTAAAGCATCCTTCGGCTTTTAAATCCTTAAAGTACGGGAACATCGGCTCATACGTTTGACCAACCAATTCAGCCCCTTTGATTGTAGCAACCTGTGTTGCATTTTGAAGTTGTTGTTTATAACGTGGCAACAATGCTTCGGCCAACACATATTTTTCACCGTCTTCTTCCATAACGGCATAATCAATATCGGCCCCAACGGCAATCATTAAGTTTGACGGCAATGTCCAAGGCGTTGTTGTCCAAACCAGTAAATTCATACCATTATCTAATTTGAATAAAACAGTAACGGAAGTATCTGTTTTATCACGGTATGCTTGGTTGACTTCAAAGTTTGACACCGGTGTTTGAGCCGCCCAAGAATAGGGTTGCACACGATATCCTTCATAAACCAATCCTTTGTCATATAATACTTTAAAGTTATGGATTACGGATTCCATAAAGGACAAATCCATTGTTTTATAGTCATGGTTAAAATCCACCCAACGGCCGATACGTTTAAACATATCCACCCAAATACCGGCATATTTCAACACGTCTTTACGACAAAAATCATTAAATTTAGCGATGCCGTATTCTTCAATGGCTTTATGACCGGAAACCCCCAGTTGTTTTTCCGCACTCATTTCGGCCGGCAATCCGTGGCAATCCCATCCCAAACGGCGTTCCACTTTTTTCCCCGCCATTGTTTGGAAACGAGCAATCGTATCTTTCACATAAGACACCATGATATGGCCATAGTGTGGCAATCCATTGGCGAACGGAGGACCATCATAGAAGTTAAATTCTTCAGCCCCTTCTCGTTGGCTGACGGACTTTTCAAATGTGTTATGTGTTTCCCAATAGTTGATAACATCTTCTTCCATTTTCGGAAAAGACATCTTGGCATCTAAAACCGGATAATGTTTCATTTTTGTCATAGTAATTTTCCTTTTTCTTAAATAATGAGTTATTATGCCAAAAAATCCCCCAAAAATCAAGGCTAAAATAATTAAATATCAGATTACCGAGGCAAACACCTTTTACAGGCAAAATTTTATTCCCGATCATACGATTTCACAAGAGAAAAATACCGCTCAGAGACAACCGAAGACAAGCGACCAATCAGTGCTTTTTCATATTTTTGAACATCGGCGACATTTACACCCTTGGCATATTTTTGATAAGGTTTCATAAAGGCAGCAAAATTATCATCAGACAGTGTCATTTTTAACAGATTAATATCCGTTTTAGCCTGTGCCAATCTGGCCGCTCCAAAATCAAGTACGGCTATCAATCGTCCCTCATCATTTACCAACACATTGTTTTTATGCAAATCGTGATGACACAAAACAGGACGAACCTGTTTAAAATAGGCGTATTTAACTTCACTTAAAATCGTTGACGATAATAGCCGGCGAATTTGTCCCAATTCTTTATCATTTAAGCCCGCTTTTTCAGAGGCATAATTTTCTAACATAGTAACATCTTGTTCAAAATTCAAATCCAACACAGTCGGAATATCCTTAAAACGAACCGCCGGTATTTTGTGTAATTTGGCAAAAAACAATCCTAAATCCGCCATTAACTCCGGATTAGTCAAATCGGATGGTGTATGACCGTTAATAATTTTTCGAACCGCACAAAATTCAATCGGATTTCCATAAACATCTGCACACGGTTTGACCGGCCGATACTCACGCCATATCGGGGTTTGATAAGGCAAATTATATCCCTTTAATACTTTTGAAACCGACAATTCCCGTTGCAACATCAACGCCGTTCTTTTTTCGAAAGGAATTTTGACAACATACATTCCATTAACCAAATAAGAATTTGCACAATTGCCGGACGTAAAAACAGTATAATACTTTAACGGCTGTCCGACAGCCTGTTGTAAGAGTGCTCCAAAATCCCCGTAATTAAATGTACTTTCCATTTTTATTTATCTTTTTTTTATCCGATTAAGATAAAAATAACATACCGTTAATGATTTGTCAATGTTTTTTATTAACAGAATATTAACATTTTTTGTTGACAAGTTAGAAAAAATATGCTATCTTTACAAAATACAAAAGAAAAGGGAAATCAAATGAAAATGGTTTTAAATAATGGGCTGAAGGTTTTGGCCGCCCATACGCATTCTGGTCGCCTTAAACATGTGGCCGCTTCTTTAGACTCCTTGGGATTAGAGGGGTTTGCGGTTGTTGATTTTTTTAAAAACGGCCATGCTCGCGAAACGTGTGTTTGTCCATCGGAAGGTTTTGTTTCCATGAAAACATATAATAATAACCGATTAACAACGGAAATGTTTCGTGACATTTTGCACCAAAAAACATTTTACTATACTTATAATGAGTTAGGATATATTACAGAAACATGGCTTGATTCTTGCAATAAAGAATGGCAAGGCAATTTGGTTTTACCGCGCGATGTTATGACACATTCTCCGATTAAATTGTTTGAAGAACTGCAAACAGCTCCTCAAATGTTGGTTAAAGGCCACAATTTAGCTGTTAATCTGGAATACATTCGGTCTGAACGATCTCGCGCAGCTTAGAAAGTTTTTACTCCGAAGAACCCCCTTTGATTTTAAAGGGGGTTTCTTTTTAAACTTCGGTATAATCCACATCTATTACATGATGTTTTTTTGTTGATTTTTTCGGTTCTGTCCGCATTAACCTTTCCACGGGCGTTTCCTTTTTAAACCACGTTTTGATTTTATCCCATACCCGTCCGATCAGTCCGGCCACCAAGACAACAATCAACAACGGCAAAGCGATATACCATGCCACAAAAAACAAAAACGACAAAATTAAAAAAATAAATACCAACCCGATAAACAGCTGTATCATTGTTTCAGTTGCCCCTTCAATTCATACAGAAAATCTAACGCTTCACGCGGACTCATTAAATCCAAATTCACCTCTTTTAACCGTTCTTCTGTGACATTTTTTGTTAAAGTAGGCTCTTTCATCGCACAAAACAAGGGTAAATCCTCAAAAAGAGGTTGCTGCGCTTGTTTTTTTTCTTCCAGCCCTGCCAAAACTTCCTCTGCCCTTGTTAATACCGGAGCCGGTAAGCCGGCTAATTTGGCCACATGAATACCATAGGACCGGTCGATAGCGCCTTCTCCGACTTCATGCAAAAAGACTATTTCTCCTTTCCACTCTTTTGTCCGCATTGTATGCAAAGAAACACCTCGCAATCGATTAGCCAAAGCCGTTAATTCGTGATAATGTGTGGCAAATAAGCCTCGACATTTATTCACATCGTGCAAATATTCCACCACAGCCCATGCCAAAGATAGCCCGTCAAAAGTAGCTGTCCCACGGCCAACTTCGTCCAAAATCACCAAAGATTTTGCCGTCGCCCCATTTAAAATGGCGGCCACCTCTACCATTTCCACCATAAAAGTAGAGCGCCCTCTGGCTAAATCATCCGAAGCCCCGACTCGAGAGTAAATTTTATCCACCAACCCTATTTTTGCATATTCAGCCGGAACAAAACTTCCCATTTGTGCCATAATGGCAATCAAGGCGTTTTGTCGTAAAAAGGTGCTTTTACCCGCCATATTCGGACCAGTTAATAACCACAAATTATTTTCTTCTTCACCCAACGTACAATCGTTCGGAACAAAAGTATCGCGTTGTTTTCCCAATGCCTCTTCCACCACAGGGTGACGTCCTTTATGTATGACAAATTCTTCCCCCTCGGTCATAACCGGACGTGTCCAAGCGTGTTTATCTGCCAAATACGCCAACGAACTGGCAACATCAACAGCGGCCATAGCCGTAGAGGCCCTTAATAAGACATCACTTAACGATAAAACTTTTTCCCTCAATCGTTCAAATAAATCTATTTCCATCGCAACCCGAGTTTCATCAGCGTGCATAATTTTTGCTTCTAAATCCGTTAATTCAGCTGTCGTAAAGCGTACACAATTTACCATTGTTTGACGATGAATAAACCCGCGTTCTTTTTCCCTTAATAACGGTTCTGCAAATCGAACAGGAACTTCGATAAAATATCCGACAACACCGTTAAAGGCAATTTTCAGTTGATTAATCCCCGTTTGCTCACAGTATTTAGCTTGCAAATCCGCTAAGACTTTTTTTGCATTATTTTTGATATTAGCCAATTCATCTAAAGCGGCTGAATATCCGGGCCGAATAAAACCGCCATCCCGAATTAATACCGGTAAATCTTTATCATCTTCACCGATAGCAGAACGAATTTCATCCGTTAAAGCCGACCAATCTCCCATTTGTTGTTTATCTTCTTCCAGTGCTAACGGAACCAGAGCATCTTGCATTTTTGCCCGCAACTGAGGAATTTTATCTAATGTTCTTAAAATCCCGACCATATCCTTTGGTCCGCCCCGTTTAACGGACAAACGCGTAATCGCCCGTTCTAAATCGGCCGAATACTTTAAAATGGATCGAACATCCTCACGAATACCCGGATTTTGCATAAAATAATCTATTTTATCCAACCGTCCGTTGATGGTCTTTAAATCGATTAACGGCGCCGATAAATACAAAGACAACAACCGTCCGCCGGCCGGTGTTTGCGTTACATCAATTACTTTTAGTAAACTGGAGGCATTTTTATCATCCGACAACGAATGGGTCAATTCTAAACTCCGTCTGGTCGACGGATCTATTTCCATAAAGACACCACTCATAATCCGTTCCGGTGTTTGCAATAACGGAATAACACCCCGTTGCGTATCCAACATATAGTGTATTAAAACACCGGCAGCAATCGTTTCGGGTTTTGAAAACGCTCTAAACTCTGAGGCTTCATGCGCTTTAAAGAAATGTTCCAGCTCTTGTTTTGTTTGTATATAATTAAATTTTTCCGAGGGAACATATGTAATATCCAACCCTGTATCCCCAAACAAAAACGGATGTGTTTGATGCATTTCTTTTGTGATTAACACTTCTGAAGCGTCCAACCGTCCTAAAACGCAAGACACAGAAGCGGCCGGAACAATTTGGGTATAAAAATCACCGGTAGACATATCCGCCCACGCTATACCAAAACCATCCGCACCTTCCGCTACACACACCAAATAATTATGACGCCGCGCATTTAACAAACTGTCTTCGGTCAACGTTCCGGCCGTCACAATACGGGTAATACCTCGACGCACAACGGATTTGTAGCCTCGTTTTTTGGCTTCGGCCGGACTTTCCAATTGTTCTCCGATAGCGACTTTGTAACCGGCCTTAACCAATCTCACCAGATAATTTTCATATGCGTGGAATGGGACACCGCACATCGGTATCGGATCACCCAAGTGTTTACCGCGATAGGTTAAAACAATATCCAATACCTGAGCGGCAATTTTTGCATCTTCAAAAAATAATTCATAAAAATCACCCATACGATAAAACAACAAACAATCCGGACATTCGGCTTTTGTTTCTAAATATTGTTGCATCATTGGGGTTGTTTTAGGGTCACTCATTTTTTCTTTCCTTTTTTTATGAAAAGTATTATACTCTTTTTATGAAAAAAAATAAAGTCAAAAAGAAACAAAATCACACCGGTTTTTGGGGGCAAATCATAGAGATTGTCTTTACTTCCCGTTTTTTTGCCCGTATTTTTGTATTAGACATTCCGATTTTGCTCATCTTAACCGCCCTAATCGCCTTTAAAGAAATCTCTTGGATACAAGGCATCGGCTATTTTGTCGTCATTTTCATTATTACCGGCATCGTCACAACCATCGTTTTTAAAGAATTGGAAAATTTTATTACTTATTTACGCTCATTAGCGCAAGGGGTTGATGCCGAACTCCCCAGATTTCACCGAGGCATTTTTGGCTCTTTCAGATTAGCGGATGCTTTTTTGGCGGTCAAAAACTTATGGTCGGAACAAACATTATCTGATGCCAGCATTTTGGAACGTTTACCGGATCCGTTAATTATGGTGAATCAAAACGCCAATATTGTTTTCGCCAATTTAATTGCTCGCGATTTTTTCGGAGACAACCTGCTACACAAACCCATACAAGACCTCTTTCAAACAGAAACGTTTACGGGTGCCATTACGCAAATTCTGTCAGACCAAACAAAAACACAATGGTTTGAGTATGATTATCAAGATGAAGAAACATACTCTTTTATGGTACGAATGGATCGGTTACCGGCAATTGCCAAAAATAATGCGATTGCCGTCATTGTTATGCATGATATTTCGGCCTTCAAACGCTTTCGCCATCAACAATCCGATTTTTTTGCCAATGCTTCTCACGAATTAAAAACCCCGCTTTCTATTTTATCCGGCCTAATCGAAACCATGCAAGGACCGGCAAAAGATGATGAAGCAGCCCGAGATAAATTTTTAAAAATGATGGCAGAACAAACGGAACGAATGACTAACTTAGTGCAAGATTTACTCAGCTTATCTCGGTTACAAATGATGGATAAAACCCATCAAAACGATATTATTTTAATACCGGATTTGTTAAAAGGAGTTGTCGAAAGCTTACACATTCGAGCCAGCACCTTATACAAAAAATTAGAATTAAAAATTATTCATGACCTACCTCGTGTTATCGGAAATCGCTCAGAATTACAACAAGCTGTCCAAAATTTGATTGATAATGCCATTAAATACGGAGAAGACAATTCCGTTATTACAATCAAAGCCAACCTCACCAACGGTTTTCCCAAAAAATCGGACAGATACTTTGACGATGTCCGACAAGTTATTGCCATTTCCGTACACAATACGGGAAATCCGATTTCCGCCCAACATCGCACACGCATTTTCGAACGGTTCTATCGGTTAGATTCTCTTAAATCCCGCAGAACGGAAGGAACCGGACTGGGCCTTGGAATCGTACAGCAAATCGTTCAAAAACACGATGGATTAATTGATGTGACCAGCTCGTTAAACGCCGGTACGACTTTTACAATTTATTTACCCGTGGATTTGTAATCACGATAAAAAGATTGGGACTTTGGCGGAAGGCACCAAATTATCTTTGTACAGCATTTTACAAAAAACCAATCATTTGATTTGATGAACAATCGGGTCCATCCCGATACATACACATCACGTTCAATGAAGAAAAGAATGTGTCGGGGAGTTGAAACATCATGCTACGAAATGACCCTCTCGTCTTTTAATGCAATGCATCTGGACATAAACGAAAGCTCCCCGACCCAATATATTGGACCAAATAGGAAAAGATACAACCGAAACAATCCTAAAGTTGATAACGAATGTATCTTCGGTGAAACGATATAAAATCGTTCGTAAGCAATCAGAGTGTTTCTTGACTCCGGAAGCACACTTTCTTCCTATCGGCATACAACCGATGTTTTCTTTTTTAGCATACTATTTTATGAATGGCAATAAAAAAACATAAAACAATATGCTTTTTTATTTTTTAACTTGACAATAAGTAATTTAAGTCGTATAAGTAACCTTAAGCAAGTCCTTGCTTTTCAAATATTTTTTATCCCCTCTCTTTCCCAATACATTTTTAAAAGGAATACCTATGCAATTACAAGATTTAAAGAAAAAAACACCATCTGAGTTGTTGACATACGCCGAAGAATTGGCTGTCGAAAATGCGGCATCTTTACGTACTCAGGATTTAATGTATGCCATTTTAAAACAATTAGCGGACACAGGTACCCCTTTGTATGGATCCGGTGTATTGGAAGTTATGCAAGACGGTTTTGGGTTTTTACGCTCTGCAGAGGCCAATTATTTAGCCGGACCAGATGATATTTATGTGGCTCCTCAGCAAATTAAAAAATACGGATTGCGTACAGGAGACACAATTGAAGGAGAGTTGGGGGCCCCAAAAAACGGAGAGAAATACTTTTCTTTGGTTAGTGTTGATCGAGTCAATTTTGTTTCACCCGAAGAATTAAGACATCGGATTAACTTTGATGATTTAACCCCGCTTTATCCGGAAAAATCAATTTGTATGGAACACGACAAATCCCCGAATGATAAGGATTTAACAGCACGTATTGTGGATTTAATCTGTCCGCAGGGGTTCGGGCAACGCTCGTTAATCGTGGCCCCTCCCAGAACGGGTAAAACGGTGATGTTGAAAAACATTGCTCACGCGATTTCTGCTAACTATCCGGAGGCACATTTAATTATGTTGCTCATTGATGAACGGCCGGAAGAGGTGACGGATATGATTCGGTCGGTTAAGGGGGAAGTCATCAGCTCTACTTTCGACGAACCGGCCTCTCGCCACGTACAAGTTGCCGAAATGGTCATAGAAAAGGCAAAACGTTTGGTAGAACATAAAAAAGATGTTATTATTCTACTAGATTCCATCACACGCTTGGCTCGGGCCTATAATACCGTTATCCCCTCTTCCGGTAAAGTTTTAACAGGTGGTGTAGATGCCAATGCCTTGCAAAAACCAAAACGTTTCTTTGGGGCCGCCAGAAATATTGAAGAAGGAGGATCTTTAACCATTTTCGGAACAGCATTAATTGATACAGGTTCTCGCATGGATGAAGTTATCTTTGAAGAGTTTAAAGGAACGGGTAACAGTGAAATTATCCTCGACAGAAAAGTATCCGACAAACGCATTTTCCCGGCAATTGATGTCACAAAATCCGGTACACGTAAAGAAGAATTACTGGTCGACAAAACACGCTTGCCAAAAATGTGGATGCTCCGTCGTGTCTTAATGCCAATGGGTGTTACGGATTCGATGGAATTTTTGATGGATAAATTGCGTCAAACAAAGACGAACGACGATTTCTTTTCTTCAATGAATCAATAAGTTTTGATATCGCACACCTAAAAAAAGCATCAACGTGTTTTAGATGTGTCTCGGTTACCCCTTGAAAGTTCAGAACTGATTTTTTGAGGGGCATTTATATATTCTTCCAATAAAGTACCGATGGCTTGCAATCTGGCAATATAGGCTTTGTCCATACTTTGCGTCACCGCAGCCATTAGTTTTAAATTATTTTCAATAACCAACCGCGCATATTGCCGATGATGTAAGCATTTTAAATCTTGAATAGCTGTTTGCAGATAAAGATGGGCAGAACGAACCTGTTGAATTCTTTTTGTTTCGCACAAAGCATAATTTTCCGCCAATTGTTCTTTTGCCATTTTAATTCTTAAAAATGCCCAAGCCTCTTCTTTTTGCTCCTCCGCCGTTTTCCAAGCATCAGGCACTTTCCCAACCAACATTAACCGTTCATTTTTTTCATCCGGAACCAAATTAATATCCTGCATTGATAAAACTCCTTTATTTATCTATGTTTCTTTTTTGAAGAACGAAACAGAATGTTTAACGCATTTGTCAGGGGAGACCTCCCCAAAAAGAAAGAAGCAGCACCTCCGGTGTTTTCTTCTGAACGAATTTTTTCTTCATACAGTTGAATACCTTGATGAATGAAATAATTCAGACGTTGTTCTTGTTCGGGATAAGAAACACCCAATGCTATAGCATAGGGTAACAAATCCCTATTCGTTTTTGTTTCTTGATAAACAATTTGTGTCGTAGATAAAAACATCTTAAATCCTTCCAGATGTTCTTGTAACCGTTTTCCTTTAATTGTCGGTCGCCCCATTAAATAACCAAAAACGGTTATCATAAATACGCTACAAAACACAATGCAAGACGTATATAAATTTTGGCAAAACAGAAATGTTGCGCCGGCAAACAAAAAAGCTGTTGGAACGGCCAACAAAAGACGTCGTATTAACGTTCCTTTGGATAAAGCATATACAACCAAGCCCAATATGGCTCCTTCAACAACAATCATATTGCCGGATTGACTGAAAAACAATTCAAAAAAAGTAAAAAATGTATCCAGCGAGAAACACAACGGAAGCAAAAAATAAAATAAACCCGCCATAGGCCAAACATAGTTATGATTGGCAGCATAAATATTATCGGCACTTTTTTTTGCAATAAATTCAAAGCTGTTATTTAATCCATATACATCCTCATTCGGTGTATGAGATTTGATAATTAAAGGATTGTTTCCCATCGTTAAAGGATACATCCTTTCTTCCCCGTTTGATGGGGTTTTATCGGTACGGCAAAATTTAAATGTTTGTGTTTTTGGTTCAAAATTCATTGTCAAAAAACCATTGACGACCATCTGTAATAAGGTGGCTGTTGTAGCCGTAGAGGACCAATGATTTTTATTGATTAACATATAAGCTGTCCCAACCGACACATCTGACGGTGCTCGATACTGAGGCATAACCGTTTTTTTAATCGGATCACGACCTTGACAATACCAAACGACACAATAATACGCTATCAAGAAGAAAAATAAAAGCGTCACATTCCGTTGAGCAGTCCCCGATATATCCATCATCATTTTTGGGGCCCCTAAAACAGGGAAAGACACAGCCATCAGAACGAGCAACAAGATCGTTTTCATGATTTTATCTCCTCTACCGCATTCATAACCAATTGTTTGCAGTCCGGTTGAAATAAGCGTTGAAGCATGTTGTCTTTTGCATCCGGCAATATCTGATCCCAAACACCATCAATATCCAACGCCAAAGCATAAGGCAGCATCTCTTTTAAATCAGAACTTTTTATACTGATATCGTCATTTTTACACACTGCCCTTAAAAACATTCTCAGTCCCGCAATTTGTTTAAAGACGGAGTGCTTTTTATTCTTTGATACAAACGTGCCAATACCATACATCACCACAACTATCAGGAAAAAAACTTGTGGCCAATCAGTATTTAACGCCTGCCCTAACGGTTCTAAAATATAAATCAGCGGGAAACAACACAACGCCGCAATCAAAAAATATCGTTGAAAAGGATACTTGTAATAAATAACATCTTTTGTTTTATCCTTGGTTAAGGCAGCCAATTCCTTATTAAATTGATTCAATAAGGGATTCATCCCGTTATCTAATATTATGGAACCATCGGAACCGACAACACTGTCATACAAAAATTCATCTTCGGTTTTTGCAACACGCCCC
>JAEIGA010005065.1_pt1 | contig 20233 bp, 39 predicted proteins | sample 9270691 | NCBI WGS metagenome assembly JAEIGA01 (sample SAMN17057246, study PRJNA624740) | gut metagenome | biome: biome; isolation source: fecal sample | host: Bos grunniens | place: China: Xizang | collected 2019 | reverse complement strand
TGTTTTTTTAGTTATCAATGGTGCAAAAGTAAAGCCGAAACTTTTTAAGGTCTCGGCTTTATGTAGCGTTATGCAACTTAATGTAATTTTATGCGTGATAATCTATTGATTAACGTAAAATTCGTATTCTTCTTGGGTAATTTCTCCCGAAGTGAACAACTCAATAATATTAGTTTGAGTAGTTTCCCAATTATATTTATTTATATCCTCAAATTGTTTTATATATCTTTTACCAATAAAGCTGTGGTTTGCTTCAAAGTAAATATACATTTCTGTTGCATTTTCAGAAGTAGTAAATGCTTGCGAATATTCTTCACAATCTAATTCATATATAGAATGTTTTTTAACAATAGAGCCAGATTTGTCTATCTCGTGAATAACAATATTCTTACAAATATTTGAGTCATCTCCTTTTAATTGATATTTATATTCAAATAATTCTTCTTTATCTTCGCAAGAAGAAAAACAAAATACTGATACAACTGCAAAAAACATTACAATAAACTTTTTCATAAACAAGGTTTTTTTAGGGTTAATAATAGGCAAAGATATAGATTTTTATGGTTTATCTCAAAATAAACTTTATTTTATTTTAATCTTACCGCCTTTAAATAATTGTTTTATAATGGTTTACGTTTTGCGGTGGTAAGGTGGTAAGATGATTTTTATAAATTCAAAGTTTTTTACACCAAAATAAAAAAGTAATATTTTGCAAATCAATTATTTAAAGTTTTTATATTAAAAAAAATAAAGTTTTCCGTATTTTATCTTACCACCTTACCACTTTTTATATAATTTATTGTATTTCTATATTTTAAAGGTGGTAAGATGATGTGTTTATCTTACCACCAAGTTACTACTTTTGCGGTTTTTCGCTATATCACTAAAAAAAAGTCGTTTACTCTCTTGGTTTTCGCTTTTTAATGTAGTTTTTTTGCAAGTGTAAACTATAAAACCACAGTAAACAATGAAAGTAACCTTGTTTTTTGTATTAGAAATCCTTTTAGTACCTTTCTTTTTACTATTAGTAATCATTGAAAAGGTAGTAAAATTTCTATATAGAATAATCGTAAAACCTCGCTACGTTATCCGCTTTACCGATTGGATAGATAGAATAGAAGATAAATTAACAGAATAAACCGCCAAGAACCTTTTTAATTATGAGTAACTTTTATTATAATTATTTACAAAAACATAATATGCCTTTTCCTAAATATCTGTATTTAGAGAAAAGAGCTCATTGGAAACATAAAGCTTATATAAACGAAACATATAGCAATGGAACTGAGAAACATTCTAAACTACTTAAAATACTAAGAGAAAATACAAGAACTGCATATAAAAAAAGTATTAGACTTAAACCATATAAAATATTTTAATTATGAAAAAAAATATTACTATCAAAAATATTGATGTTGATTTATACAATCAAATCAAACAGAGAGCAGAAGCAGAAGCGGTAAGTGTAAGTGATTTTATTACTTCGCTTTTCACAAAAGAACTTTCCGAAGTTCCAAGCAAAGACCAAAGCGAAGAAATCATAACACTAAAAGCAGAAAAAGAAAAAGTAGAAGAGTTTTTAAAGGCTCTCAAAACTCAATTAGAAGAGAAAGAAAACGCATTAGAAGAAATAGAAAATTTTAAGAAAGAATATAATCTATTACACCAAGAGAATTACGATTTAAGCGAAAAAAATAAACAACTACAAACACAACTACAAGCCTATAAAGACCAAGAGGAACAAATCTTAACTATAACGAGCGGAGAAATCCGAGTTTCTTTTGACGAATTAGAATTAGCCTTGTTAAACTTTGTGTGTGAGAGAGAAACTAAGAGAGTAAACCAAGAAATCACACCAGAAAAACTGCTTAACAAAATGTTTGTAAATCACGCAGTCAAAGGTGATATGTACTTTTTTAAACAGCCTACAAGAGCTGAAATATATCAATTAAAAGAAAACCTTGAAAAACAAAAAAAATATGGCGAAGAATAACGGAAATCCAATGAATCCAATGCTACAAATGTTTTTGCCTATGGCTTTGAAAATGCTTAAAAATCCAAATCTAAAAGTTAGACTATTGGAATTATTCGCAAAGCATAAAGCAAAGTATATTCGCAGTTGCGATGATGATGTACGAATAGAGTTGTCTTGTACAAATGAAGATATATTAGCAAAAACAGTTTTATATGACAAGTTTACAGGAGAAGTAAAAGATGTTTTTGTAGTGTACAACTTTGAAGAATTAGTAGAATTACTGTCTAAAATAAAATTATAATGGCAATAGATTACGACTTGAATTTATTGGATTCGCTCAAAGAGGAAATGAGAGGAGAAAAACTCTACCAAGAACCACCGAAAACCGTACTACAACCAGAAGTAGAAGAGATTACCGATGAGGATTGCGACAAAGTTTTTAGCCCTTATTCAGAAGAGCAGGAAGAAGAAAACGAGCAAACAGGCGTAAGTCTTGTAGATTTTGAAGAATTACCAGAATTTATTGTAGGGTTAATTGATGTTTTCGCTAGTTCTCTTGCAGAGATATGGACTAAAACAGAGAATAGAGAACAATATGAGCTAACAGAAGCCGAAAAAGCACAACTTGTTTTAGCTTGGAAAATGTATTTGCAAACAACACGCAAATTTGATGTTTCGCCAAGTACATTGCTAATCATTACTACGCTTTCTATTTATTCTCCAAAGTTTATGCTTGCAATGTCTGAAAGAAAAGAAAGAAAACTACAAGAACAACAGTAATGAGTGGCAGGATTGTAAAATTACTATGTATCGTTGGCACGAATGGGACAGGCAAAACCTATCTTGCAAATGAATTTGTGCAAAATGAACTATCTAACAATGGCAAAGTATTGGTAGTAACAAGCCACGATAACGAATGGACTAATTTTGATGAACTGAAAACATTTAATAACTTTTCAAGTGGTGGTAAAAAGATAGTTATGTATCCAGATGAGGAACAGGAAACTATTAAGAGAGTATCTGAAAAGTTTTATAACGGTTTATTAGTCTTAGACGATTGTGGAGGATATTTAGGCGATAAACCTCCTAAATCATTCAAGCAACTAATGATAAACCGAAAACAACTAATGATAGATATATTGTTTACTGCTCATTCTCTGAGAGATTTACCAAAAGCGATATTCTCTTTTAATCCAGTAATCATTTTAAAAAACACAACTGCTGGAATTGAGGGACGTGAAAAAATCCTTATGGCAAACGGAGCGTTGGAAAAAATAGAAAAAGCACAAAAAGAAATCAAAAGCAAAATCAAAAAAAATCCATATTATTATAAAATAATAACATTATGACAAAAGAAGAATTTTACTCCAAGTCTCGTTACTTCTATGAAATCGCACAATATTTAGGAATCTCTTGTAGAACGCTTAAATCTTGGATTGACGAAGATATAGATGTAAAAGTTGTTCGCCATAAAAAACTCTACTCGCCAAAAGAAGTTAAAACGATTATAGAGTTTTTCGGAAGCTAATTTTTTTTTATACTTGTGTTTTTTTATTTCAAAAATGGCTTAATGTGGCGTAATGTTACATTTTGCCATTTTTTGTTTTTAACGAGTTTTATATTTGCACGAATTAGTTAAGAAAAATACAAAAGAATATGGCAATAAAAGTAAAAAAACCTTTGTGTAATAAGGTAGAAAAGATAGCGAGGGCGTGCAGTAAGACTAAGAAAAAAACTACTGCTTTAAGTAGAGAAGAACGAGTAAAAGCAGTATCAAAAAAACTAAAACTTAAATAAATGGCATCTGTTAGAAGAAAGGTTTTAACGAATATATCTCCGAACGAGAGAAATAAAATTGCAGAATATTGGGGCAAAAAACAAGGCGTTTTGCATTCTGTTGATTTATACCAATATTTCCGAGCCTATAAATTCAACTACATAGAATATGGAAATTATAGCAATCAATTATACCGAAATAAAAATCTATATGATTTATTGCAGTCTTGTGATTATGTACTGAAAAAACTTTTAAAAACAAGAAATTTAGGCTTTGATTATAAACTTTCAGTTGCTTTTGGTAGTCGTGGTTATCCTAAAACATTAGCACATTTTGCTCCAACAACAATGTTTATAAATCTTAACCATAAGGCGAAAACTTATGACCCAGTAACTAAAAAAGTTATATCAACTGAAATACTTGGCATTGATTCATTTGCTCACGAATACGCTCACGCATTAGATTATTTTTTAGGCAGATATGTTGAGCCTATTACTTTCTTTAACTATCTTTCGGATTCTTGGCAATTAAAGAATAAAACTCCATTAAGAGAGTCAATGTCTATTTTGATGCTTGCTTATTACGAAGCACAAGCAGAATTAAATCCTCTTTTTTTAAAAGAGTTGAACAATCCAAAAAAGGATATATCTAATAAAAAATATTGGGAATCTCCTGTTGAATGCTGGGCTAGAATCTCAGAACAATGTTTGTTGCATTGGGTAGAATTAACAAGGACAGAGCATAATTATATTACACATAGTAAAAGTACTTACGATAAATATCCAAATGTGTATATGCCAAAAGCCGTTCTTGATAAAGTCTTTCCGTTTTGGCTTGAAATGATGAATATCATTGGACTTGTACTAAAAGGCAAACCAGAAAAAGAAATACAAAAAGTAGCAAATAAAGAATCTAAACAGGGTACTTTATTTGCAAAAACTAAACCAAAGAATAAAACTTCTGAAATAAAGAAATCAAAAACTAAATCAAAGAAAAAATGAACATAGATAAATTTGTTACAGATATTTCAAAAAATCCAGCCAAAGCAATAACATACGCAGTGTTGCTTGTTATTGTTATTGCAGTTGTGTATTGGTTATATATCTCTTTAAAGGAAAGTATTACCCAACTCGCAGACAGAGTGAGAACAAACCAAGAAAACCCTGTTGAGAACGACAATCTGACGCAGTCGCAATCTTGGTATAGTAGTAGTGCAACTACGCTATTTAATGCGATGAACGGTTGGGGAACTGGTTGGAGTGATATTTATGCAATTTTCCAAATCTTACAAAACACAGATGATTGGAATGAGCTAAAACGCAGATATGGAACAAGAACATTAGAACATTTAGGATATTCAGATGTAACTGGTAATCTTATAGGACACTTACAATATGAATTGAGTTCCAGCGAGAAAACAATTCTTAATAATGAATTATCAAGAATTGGTAGTGCCGACAAAATTTAAACAAATTTGATATGAAAAAATTAGACAAAAAAACTATTATTTACATTGCAATCGGCATAGTGGCTTTAATTGTCATTGTCTTGCTTTTTAGAAAGCCTAAAAAAACAACAAACGAAGAAAAAAATAAAAACAATTCAAGTAATCTTTATCTTTTAGATTCTTCTGTGTTTCCGTTAAAAAAAGGTAGTAAAGGCAAATATGTTAAAGCACTGCAACTTTACTTAAACGACCATAAAAAAGGCACTGACGCTCCTTTGTATATAGATAGCAAATTTGGCGTTGAAACTGAACGCTTAACAGAAAGCGTTTTAGGTGCAAAAGAAGTGGACGAATTTACTTTTTTAAAAGAAAATATTGATAGTTATATAGTGGCTTAAAAATATGAAGAAATCAACCATTTATGTAATAGTAGTTGTTTTGTTACTCGTCGTTCTGGCTGTGTATATAGCAAAAAGATTAGTTAAAACAGACGCAGAAGAATATCAAGCGGAAATCCCACAAAGTAATGGTGGCAGCTCTTCTGGTACAAGCTACGATGAGACACTTACTCAAAACGCAACTTTTCCGCTTAAACTGACAAGTCCAAATAAAAAAGGCTTAAATATCCGCCAACTGCAACGTTGGCTGAACAAAAAACTCCCTAATATTTACACTAAATTAGATATTGACGGAATTTTTGGCACTAAAACCGAACAAGCGTTGTACTCCGTTACAGGAAAAAAAGAAATGGACTTATTAGAATTTAATTCTAATGGAATTTATAACGAACTTTCAATTTAAAAAAATATAAATATGAACGATAGAACTTTGGTAGATGCAATTGAAGGCTATATAGCAGGCGATAATGCTATCCGTGTTGAAGTAGGTGTTTCAGCCGATTCAGCTATAAAATTAGGAATTGTAGCAGTAGTAACAACATTACTATGCTTTTTAATCGTAAAAATGTTAAAGTAATATGTTATTTGAAAACAAAGTTACAAGCAATAAAGAAGCGTTTATAGATAAGGTTAAATCTATATCTAATAAATTACTTATAGAACCAAATTGGTTAATGGCGGTAATGTGGAAAGAAAGCAAGCTAAATCCGCGAGCTGTAAATACAACTACAAACGCAACAGGTTTAATCCAGTTTATGCCTACTACTGCCCAAGGATTAGGCACAAGCGTTTCAGCATTAAAGAATATGTCTAACGTAGAACAATTAGACTATGTTTATAAGTATTACAGACCTTACGTAAGTAAGCTAAAATCTTATCCAGACTTGTATTTAGCTACATTTTTTCCTATTGCTCTTGGCAAAAATGATGATTGGGTAATGCAAACAAGTTCTTTGTCTGCCTCAACGATTGCACGACAAAATCCCGCTATCAATCTTAACGGAGATAATAAAATTACTGTTGGCGAATTTAAAGAGTATTGTTACCGTCAATTTGACACAGCTACTCAAAACATTCTAAAAAAAAAGTATGAGTAGAGAACTTGTGAAATACACTCTATTAAGTTTAGTAGTAATAACAGTAATAGTCGCAATCTATTACGGCTATTTATACTTCAAAAGCAAAGAAAAATGACAAAGGAAAGAATTAAAATATTAGTAATTGAAAGAGCCGTAGTCTTAATTACGGTTGCTTTGGTTTATTATTTTTGGAAAGAATAAAAAAATAAAGATATGTTTGGAATAAATAATATAGACGCTTTAATGGCTTTCAACACGCCAGACATTGCAGAAAAAACTGAATTTGGTTATTATTTAGGCTATTTTGCACCTAAAACAGATGAGACAATGACAGATAATTGCATTATTATAGAAATGCGAACTTCTGAAAACACCACAACACGCAAATTTGCAGAGGGGGAAAATGTGCTATTTAGATTGACTTGGAGCGAAAGGCGAAACTATGAATATAAATTTAAACTAAAAGAATTTTAATATGAAAGGAAAGAATAACAGAAAGCCTATAATATTTGTAGGAACTAACGGAAAAGTAAATGAAAATGGTTCAATGCCAAAACTCGCAAAAGTTACAAAAGTTGAACCAAAGGTTATTGTTAAGGAAAGCGATGTAGAGTATCCTATAAACCGTTTCCAACCGATTTTGGAAATAATGTTCCCAAATCTTCATAGAGATACTATTGAGGGAATAATTGAAACTTATCCAAACTTCCCTACCGAAATAAAAGACCAAATAATAATGCAAGGTTATGCAGTTGAAGATGTTTTTGCTGTAATAAGAAGTGGGCTTATTAGGGCAGAAATACCAGAAGTGAATATCCAACCAGGAGGTACTGTTATTCCTAACAATCCAGCACCAGACCAAGACAACACTAATAAAAATACAAAGTCTTCTGACAAAAAATTAGTGTGGGCAGGCGTAGCATTAGGCTTAGGAATATTATTATTAACCTTAAATAATTAGTTATGGATTATAATTGGTATTTTCCACCAAATAACAGCGGTGGCAGTGGTGGTGGTAGTGGCGAAGATTCTAATTGTTATGAAACAATAAGAATACCTGTAAACGAAGAAATGCTTTCTGCTGAATGTAGGATTACAGAGGTTAATCCTAATACTTTTGATTGGGATATAGATGCGGTGGCAATTATAGAGGGAGCAGAACACGAAGTAGAAGTTGGCAGTGCTGTCTCTTTTGTAGATTACAACGGAGAATTAAAGACTGCTTATTTTCAATTCGTATGGGCAAACGCTTTCAACGGATATATTAACGTTAATTATCGAAAATAAACATTTAAACAATTAAAAATCAAAATTTAAAAGAAAATGGCAGCTAAAAAATTTTACATTGATTTAGATTTAAACTTAAATCAAATTCTAAAAGGTAGAGCTGAAAATGTAGCTACTGACCCTGCTGTAACAGGAGAACAAGCAGGTAGATTTATTTTCAACACGACGGAACGTTTATTGAAATATTACAATGGTACTGTTTGGGTTGAACTTCCTTCAAGTTTAGGACTAAGAAAAGGTACAACAGAAACTGGAGAAACAGAATATACTTTCTCTTATGGTGGAGTAGACCTAACTCAAACTATCGTTATACCAAAAGACAAAGTGGTACAAAGCGGTTCTCTCGTTAATGGTACTTGGGCAGGAAATACTTTTACACCAAGCGAAACAGGTTCTCAAAAAGCATTGAAACTTGTTATTGCTAATAGTCAAGATGTTGTTTATGTTAATGTTGATGAGTTTTCAATTGACACTACTAACCTTAAAGTCAATCTTACAACTCCAACCGCAAGTGGAACACAAGCAACAGCAGGAGAAATAAGTCTTCAATCATTAAGTCAAATCGTTGTTAATAACATTGCTTATTTGATGAACGCTGTTCCACAAGCAATAAAAACAAGTAGTCTAACTGGTACGAGTGGTTCAATAACAACAGGATTTGGTACTAAAAATTATATTTTGATGGACGCTTACCAAGTAACAAAAGATAAACCTTTAAAAATAGTTGGTTTAGATTTAGGCTTAGATTCAAGTAATAATATAATGTGGAACTCTAACCAAGCATTAGATGATGAAAACATTATAATAATAGCTCACGCTATTAAAGGAAGAGAAGTTTCAGCTTAATAATAATCTAAATTAGTCTATTATGGCTTACGAAAAACAATATCGTGATTTAGATATGAATACCAACAGATTCATAAACGCAGGTTTTGAATCTGTTGGTTCTTTACCTACAACTGATATTTTTGAAGGAAGACAGATCAATTTTAACGGCAAACCTTATTGGTGGAATGGTCAAAAATGGATATCCTGGGAAGAAGGTTCAGCAACAGGCGATTTTTGGAGTTTACTCGAAGCTAATCCAGAAACAGATTACTCGCTTGTACAAATTACAACTCACTTAGAGAGTGTTTTTCCTTTGTTATATAAGCGTTATGGCACTTATCTTAATTCAAGAAACATCTATGTAGATTTAAGTAAGTACAACGATTCGTATAGTTATATAATGGACTTATTTGGAGATATAAAAGAAGTTCCTATCGGTGTAAGGTATCATATTTTTGTCGGAGGATACAACAACTACTTAAAGATTGATTTTCCTATTGAATATAGCACAAATTGGTCTTTTACTCATATACCAGGATTTGACGGATATACTTCTGAGCTGTATTGCATTCCTTACAGCAAAGCAATCAAGATTGAATTTATCAAGTTAAGTAATTCTTTTGTTTGGGTTGATGTAGAAAATTACGGTGGAATGCCAGGATATTCAACAGCGACAGCAACAAATAGTGAAGAATCAACAAATAACATTGTAAACTATTGTAATAATAACAATATAGAGATTAACTATAATAAAGAAACAGGAAATGCAATCTTTAATTTGGTTGATATACTAAGTTCTATAACAACAAAATTGAAATAAAATGACAAATCTAATAACTCGTTTCATTGATTGGTTACTGCCTGAGAGGTCAGGCAGAATCGCACTCATTGACCAACTTGTAGAAGAGAATAAAAGACTGAGTGAGAAAATAGATAAAATAGAAGAAAAGTATGAAAAAAGGATTTCAGCGTTGGAGACAAAAAGTGAAGAAAAAATTACAGAACTCGCAAAACACGCCTGTTTTCGTGATTGTAATCATAGGCTTACTATCAATAGGGTGTTGCAACCAAAAGGAGATTGTACAGCCGACAGTACAGGTAATTCCAACGCACAAGATTGATACTTGCTTTGATGTTAAGTCTGATACTATTCTGTTCTTTGAAACTGATACGCTAAGCGTTGATGTTATTGTAAGAGATGCAAAATTACGCCTTAGAGTAGAAACGAAACCGATAATTGTAAAAGATACAATAAATACAAAGGGTGAAACAGAAAAAGCAAAGATTAAGAAAGAAAAAGCAAAGGAAAATCCCAAAAAAACAAAGACTTTTTTAACTTTTTTAATGTGTTTTATTCTGCTACCTTTATTGTTTTTTATAAAGAAGAAATAAATAAAAAAAAGAAACGTTAATAATGTATGAAAAAGATTAGAGATTTTAATTTTGGGTATTTAGCAGATTTATCCGTAATTGCTTTGTTAATTGGATTATATCTTATAAAGACAAAAGTAATTCCACAAGAAAAAAATATTTTAGCGATAATACTTGTTTCTTTTGTTGTTGTTTTTATTGTTTTTGTCTTGATTTATATGTTTTGTCAAGACACAAAAATTACAAATAAAAGCGAGACTATGGCGTTCATCAAGACGGAAGAGAACGAAAAAGTAGAAGAATTACCGCAAAATACTACTAAATATGGTATTGACGGAGTAAAAATAAATGGAGATATATATAAAACTCCTGACGGAACTCACGCAACTATAAAAAAGAACGGAAAACTAAAAATCCATTCTATTACAGGTTATCTATTGTATATTGTATTAGGAGGACACGAAGAACCCAAAGACTTACCGAGTGATTGGAATTTACTGAAAGAAAAATAAAATAAGCCGTATTTCTTACGGCTTATTTTATTTTATGCGTTTTGTAGAAATGCTATCGCTTGTTCGTTATAGTGATTAGCATAATGTGCAGTCATTATAGTTTGATTGTGTCCAGCTTGCAATTTTATAACATTTAATGGGATTCCAGCATTTGCCATATCTGTAATGCCTTTGTGTCTTAATCCGTACAGTTCGCATTCTTTTGAGAGTTCTAATTTGTCGCAAACTTTTCGCCATTCTGCCGACACTCTTACATCGGCAATTGAATCACTATCAGAGGGGAGAAACTTTTTACCAAACAAAAAACTTTCTTCACTTAAATTACTAAAATCTATTCTATCTAAATAACATTTAAATTCTTCATAAAATGATTTTTGTATATATATCACACGTTCTTTTTTCGTCTTAGAAATATCATTTGTAATGAAAATAGACATATTATTAAGGTTAATATGTTTCTTTTGTATTCTTTCTAATTCAGCAGGGCGAATAAGATGTAAAACAATTTTACAAAATATATAAAAATGATAATTATTATTGTAAAGTTCTTGTGAAATTAAATCCCATTCTTCGTTACTTACAGCTCTTCTTATTCTCTTTTGTCCGCTTGATTCAACTTTTGCAAAAGGATTTTCATCGCAATATTTATTATCTATTCCGTATTGATAAGAATTTTTGAAAACAGAAAGATATTTATTTGTAGTGTTTTCTCCCCATTGGTATTTTTCTTGCATTGAATCAAGCAAATTTTGTGCTTCTTGCAAATTCAAATCCTTTGCTTTATAATCATAAGGTTTCAGGAAATCTAATATTCTCTTAACAATATAATCATAATTTTGTAACCTTTTAAGCGTTCTTTCTCGTTCTATTTTAGAATAAGTTCCGTTGTTATCATTTATTATTTTAGTAAAAGGTTTCTTGTAGTAGTCTATATAAGCTTCTATTAGAGTAGTTAATTTTATATCTGTTTTTTGTTTCGTGGAAGAAAATGGATTAACCCCATTCATTAGTTGGTCAATCAAGACTAACATATATTCTTTAATATATTTTTCAGCTTCTTTGTCTGTTTTAAAATTCTCACGCCATTTATTACATTTAATTTGTAGGCGTTTTTCTTCATAATAATACTCAATTCTCCAATCTTTTTTCCCGTTTTTTTCGTATTTTTTCAACGTTGGAGGCGTAAATTTAAAACAAATTCCTTTCATTTTTCTACTTGTGTTTTGTGGCGATTTTGTGCCGTTTGTAAATCAATCGTGCATAACCAACAACAAAACAAGCATTTGTGTTTAAATTGTAACGCTATTAGGAATAGTTACATTTTTATTTCCAAAAAACAAATACTGATAACTAACTACTTACATTTTCAGCATTTTATCTAAAAAGCGTTTTTTTTTACTTTTTTGTGGCGTTTTTGTGGCGTTTGATAGTTTCTTGTGCCTAAAAAGTTCCACAAACACAAAATTCGTGTTGTTAATTTGCAAACACAAAATTAAACAAAAATTTAGAATTGTGAACAAAAATTTAAAATATTATGAAAAGAAGTCTAAAAAAGGAGTACGAATTTCTTACGCCAACGCATCAAAAATTATTTCGCAGTGAGATTATGAGTAATTATAAATGGACTACTGTACAAGCATTTTATAAACTAATCCGAGGGGAAAGAAAAATATCAGAAGCAGAATATAGATACTTGGTTGAAAAGATGCGATTCTATTTTGAAATCCAACGCCAAACAGGAAGAATATTTGTAGAATTATGATTTATAGAATTATGGACATAGAAAGTATAATAGACGAACTGATACTTGAACGCCAAAAAGAGCGTGCAGTTAGAGATGTAAGTATCAAAGTAAGAGCTTATATTTCCGATTTAACCTACTACATCTATAAAAAAGAAGAATATTTAGAATCTATTGGAAACGACAAAACTAAATCTGCACTGCAAAGAGAAATAGGTTGCTTAAAAGTAATTAAAGATTTACTTAAAAATATGAGTACAGAATTACTTGAAACACAAGCCGATATTGATGTACTTATTGAAAGAAGAAAATTTGAGACGTATAAATTAAGAATAATACAAGGATTGGAATGTGCTTTTAAGCATTTCAGCCTAACAGGAGAAAAAACCGAAATACCTTTTCTTTTATCTATGTTGCTGAACAATCCAGAATATTATATACAAAAATGGAGCGACCAAATAATATTTTGGAAACAACAAGGGAAGGAACTTGATATGATTATGGACAATTTCTCTTTTTACGAACCTAAATACAGAGAAATATTCATTGAAATATGTAGAACATCGGGGTTTGATGAGAATAAAAAGATGGCAGTATGGAAGAGAAAGACAGACAACAGGAAGAACAAACAAAAGTAAAACCAAAGAAAAACTTTGTTTTTAAACAAATCCAAGATTTTATCTTTGACCGAATGGAATTGCGATACAATATAGTTAAATGTTGTAACGAGTTCAGAAAACGAGGAAAAGACAATTACGATGAGTTTACGGATAGATATTCTGCGAGTTTACTTATAGAATTAAAAGAATACAGTGGAATAAAATTCACAAAAGGAGATTACGAACTAATACTTAATAGTAAAATGATAAAAGATTACGACCCTTACAAAGAATATTTTGAAAATTTGCCAATGTGGAATGGCGAAGACAAAATCAATGAATTAGCACGCTACATTAAAGTTGAAGATGCAGAAAACTATAAATTCAACATTCAGTTAAAAAAATGGCTTGTGCGTGTTGTAAAATGTGCCTTAGATAACAGCTATTTAAACAAGCAAATGCTTGTGTTTGTAGGAGAAACACAAAACACAGGAAAATCAACGTTTTGCCGTTGGCTTTGTCCTATGGAGTTAAAACAATACTTTTCGGAAGAATCGCTAAGAGGAAAAGACGAATCAATACAGCTAACCTCAAACCTTTTCATTTTGTATGACGAAATGGCGAAACTTAACCTTTCTGGTTTGGAAGAAGTAAAAGAAACACTTGCAAAACTAAGTGTCAAATTTCGGCCACCATACGCAAGGACAGAGCAAACTTTTTACAGGCGTTGCAGTTTTATGGGAAATACAAATCAAACTCAATTTTTAACCGATGACGGCGGAAGTGTACGTTTCTTATGTTTTCTCTTAAAAGAAATAGATTTTGATTATTCAGTCAAGATAGATATAAACGACATTTGGAGTCAAGCGTTCCACTTATATAAATCTGGCTTTAACTGCGAAATGACGAGAGAGGAAATAGAAGCACAACAACAATATAACCGACAATTCTATGTAACAAGCACCGAACACGACCTAATTTTAGAATATATCCGTCCAGCAACACAAAAGGACATAAATTCAAGTGTTACTGTCGTGTACCAATGGCAAGCAGGACAAATTTTACAATTCTTACAAGAAATGAATCCAACTATCAACCTAAAACAAGTTACACTTGGAAAATCTCTCAAATTCTTAAAGTTTGAAAGAAAGAAAATTAAACAAAATAATATTTCTAAATACGTCTATCAACTTGTACTGAATAAAGATAGCTTTATTCGTGAGGATTTAAAAAAATGCTTTTTACCTAAAAAAATAAAATAATTATGGCAAATGAAATATTAGATTTAGTCGTCAAAGCTAAATGGTACGATTTAATAAAAGACGGTTATAAGAGAGAAGAATATAGAGCAATTAAGCCTTATTGGTGTAAGAGAATATTGTATGCCTGTGGATTACCTCTACCAATGGATTATTGGAACATCTTACTAGAAGAAAAAAAAGCACCATATATAAATGGGTATAGTTTACCTACTTATGTAAGATTTCGTAGAGGATATACAAAAGAATCAATGCTATTTAAAATAGATAGTATAGAAATAGGGCTTGGTAAATCGGATTTAGGAGCACCAGCAGAAGAAGTGTTTATAATTAAATTTTCTGATTATGGAAGCAATAAACGATAAAATTTTAGAAATGCTTGAACCTATTGCGTGTACAGGCTTAAAATGTCCATTGCGTAATTATTGCGAGCATTACAGAAATCACGAGCTTAAAAACACAAAATCTTACTTTATGGCTGATTTTGATGCAGAAGCAGGAAAGTGTGCAAATTATAAACAATTAAAATAAAATGAAACAAGCAACACAAAATAAAATAAACAAAGCAATAAAATTGCTACAACATTATGAAAAATTGGCACTTCAATTAAACCCAAATGGCTATTTTCTTGCTTTTTCAGGAGGAAAAGACAGTCAGTTACTATATTTATTAGCTGAATTGGCAAATGTTAAATTTAAGGCTTATTACTCCAATACAACAAACGACCCTCCAATGAATGTTAAATTTATAAGAGATAATTATAAAAATGTAATATTTCTTAACCCAAAAGAAAACTTTTATAAGTTGGTATCAAAAAAAGGATTACCTACACGAATAATGCGATATTGTTGTGCAATTCTCAAAGAACAAGCAGGAGCAGGTAATGTCATTCTTACAGGTGAAAGAAGAAGTGAATCTTTTAAGAGAAAAAATTATCCTTTTATAGCTCATCAAAGCACTAATGCTAAAAGAAATAAATCTTATGAAGAATTTGCCGATGATATAAAACACGAATGTGTTAAAGGCAAAGATAGAATAAGAATAAGACCTTTATTAGATTTTACAGATGAAGAAGTCTTTGAAATTTTAAAAAATTATAAGGTTCCTTTAAATCCTTGTTATCAATATCAAAATAGAGTAGGTTGCATTTTCTGTCCTTTTGCTAAACAAAAGCAAATAGAGGCTTATTGCGAAAAATACCCAAAAGCAAAAAAAACATTACTTAAAAATTTACAAATTTTTCTTGATAAAAAAGACAAAAATTTTTTTTTAACATCCGAAGAATACTTTGAATGGTGGCTGTCTAAAAAAAATATAAAGGATTATAAAGAAATTAAAAAACAATTAGAAATAAAATTTTAATATTATGAAAGAGTACTATTACAATATGACAATAGAAAATGTCTTCACTTTCGTTAAGCAAAAAATGAAAGAATTAAATCTACCTGAAATAAGTTTTGAATATGCTGGGAGTAGATATACCATTGAAGCTCCTATAAATGAGAATATAAATTATAATAAATTGGTAAAAAAAACAATAATATGAAATTTTCAGACACATTACACTTAGTTTTGAAAGATAAATGGTTTCAAATGTATAAAGACGGTTTAAAAACCGAAGAATATAGAGAAATTACACCTTATTGGTGCAATCGTTTGTTAGGGAGTATTCCTCTTGGATTAGAGTTTTGGCAAATGGAATTAGATGAATATCCTCTTGTAAAAATGTATGACCCTTTTGCAATAAATCATTTTTTAATTAAAAAATTTAGATTGAGAGGTTTTAAATTCGTTACTTTTCATCGAGGTTATACTAATGAAAAAATAACATTTTTATTGAAAAATATAAGAATTGGTTATGGAGATATGAATTTGGGTGCTCCTGATGAGCTTTGTTTTATAATAGAAGTAGGAAATTTAGTTTCATACATTAAAAAATAAAAAATTATGGGAAAGAAACAAAAAATTAAAAGTTATTTAAAACTTGTTATCATTGAAGATGATAAAAAAAGGAAAATAAAAGGAGATTTTCAAGGAACTTTAAGCGATTTAGAAGCTATGTTGTTTTCAATGGCTGAAAATGATTGCAGAATGAGAGAAGTTTTATTTAAAGTTGCAGATGATTTATTAAATAGTTAATTATTAACCTTAAAAATGTATTATTATAATGAATAAACCAATAGATTTTGAAACGGCAGTAGCTTTAAAAGGTATATATAGAGAAAATACGCTACAAAAATATTGCGAAAATGGAGTATTAACAACAGTAGCAAAAAACAACACTTTGCCTGCTCCTACTTATTTAGAGTTGCTTGATTGGTTAAGCCAAAGATTGATGTTTGTTTCCGTGATGAAAGCGAAAGTAAACGAACAAAAATATAAATACATTATATCAGATTTTAAATGTACATTAAACGAGAATATAATTTTTGATTGTTGGCAAGATGCTTTTAAGGCTGGTATCAAAGAAGCAACTAAACTCTATACTGATTACATAATAGAAAGGCTGTAAGTAATTACAGCCTTTCTATTTTCTAAATGTATTGTCTTCTCAAAAAATTGCGAATATCTTCCTGTGTGTATTCGTTAATTTCTTCTATCTCTCTACGAGAGAACCCAAAGAATTTCATTTTATTGTAAGTTTTACCGTCTTCTTTGGCATAAACAGTTACTGTTCCTTTTTGTTTATTTGTTCTCACAGTGTAACTTCTTTCTGGTTTCTTGTTCCTTGCCATTTTTATTGTCTCCTTTTCTTTAAATAAATAACTAATAATATTATTACTGCTCCAATTAGTATTGGACTAATATTGCTATTAGTTGTTGTTTTATTTCCGCCAGAATTGCCGTTTGCTCTTGCTTGTGCTTCTTCTTCTGCGTGCTTAGCAATATCGCCTTGTGAAACCCCAGCAAGACCTAAATAAGTTTCAAAATTTTGATTTTCTGGTAAAGTATCATATAAGGCTCTATTTTGCTGAGAAATTGTGTTGTAGTCGTCTTTATATGCAGAGTCTTGAAGTTCTGATTTAATACCTTTTACAGTTGCACCAATCGGAACACCAAAAACTGGTATCCAATCATACCATTTTGCATCAAAATTCTTTCCTATCAACTTTGCAGTATTATAATCATTATAATAATCTACAAGACCATACATTCTGCTATAAAATTCCTTATTAAAAAGGAAGAATTTTTCCAATATTAAACGTACATTGTCTAATATTGTAGCGTCTCTTCTTGTAGAAGAAAGTTTATCCATAGTTACAATTTCTGCTATTGCGTTTTGTAAAGCAGAAAAATAGTTTTTTCCATTGTATTTTGTTTTACGGAAATAGTCAGTTACTGCCGTAGTAATTTGCGAACAAATACCATTATTTACCAATCGGACAAACTCTTCTGCTCCTGCTAACGCTTTTGCACCTTGTTTTATCCCTAAAAAAACTTCAAAGAAATCTTTATCGCTAACAAATTGTTTTAATTCTACAACGTATTCTTTTTCTTTTAAAGATTTGTTTATATTCAAATACTGATAATAAGGTAAAACACCATTGAATTGCCAGTTAGGAATGTTAGGATTAACAACTGTATTAGTTAAGTTAATAGGATTTTTTATTTCTTTCACATTTATTTGTTTTGTTGCCATAAGCTATACAAATTTCCAAATTAAAATTAAAACCACAATAAAGATTATTACATAGATTTTGTATTCTGTTGAATACATCACCTTATCATAGAATGATAGAGAGTTCCAAGTATTTTCTAATTCGTTTTGCATTTTTTCGCATTGGGAGACAATCCAATTCGGTAATGAATAATTTTTTTGTTCTGACCACCAGATTTGCGATGCTGACGATAGAGAGATTTGTGTGTTACCGCCGAATATTCTTGAATCTATTGGAACTGTCCTTGCGATAAGCTCAAATGTTTTACAAGCAATAGAGTTTGTTTCGCCTGCTGACATTCTCGCATAAGTCAATAACTTATTAAAGTTACCGCCACAAGAAAAATACTCTTGTTGGATAACAGTTTGAACGGCTGAGGTTAGAATATCTTTTTGGGTTGAAGAGTCTAAATCGTCCCAATACTCAGTTCTATTGTTATATTGTTGCCAAAGACTATACCCTTTCAAACCAAGATTGATTACACTTCCAACAATACTAACAATAGTCATAGGGTCAAAACTCGCATAAAAGCCTGTGTCTTGAAGTACGCTTTTAAGTCTTTGACTTTCGGGTTGGATTTGGCGTTTTTCTTCCCAGTCAAGTAAATATTCTACAAGTTTAATCTTGCGTAATATGTTCTCTTTATCATTTCCTACATTTCCGAATATAGTCTTTACAATCTGATAACGTCTTGTAGGCGTGTCGCATTCTTGTAAATATTTATCTACCATATAAGCGTCAGCCTTAATCTCGTCTATTGACTTATTTTTATAGTGTCCTTTTTCGTGAAGAAGAACTAAGACTTTTTCGTAGTCGGAAAGATTTTCCCATATAGATTTATTGATAAAGACTTCGCCTGTCTCAATATTTACTATTGCTGGATTGCCATTCAAGCGTACATCATTACTGTATTTGTACGTCATAGATTTTATTTTTTAAATAAATAAGCAATCAATATTATTGCAACTATCACTACACCACCAATGATTAAGTAATTAGTCATAGACTTGTTTTCATCTACTATGTCTGCGGATTTATCGCTACCCCAAATACTTCCTGCAATAGGAGAAAATTTGTCCATTAGACTGCCTAACGCTGAACTAATTGCGTTAATCCAAGCTATACCGCCACCGCTATTTGTGTTTGTGGTAGTAGTTGTTGTCATTTTGTCGGCTTCATCTAATCCTGTTACTCCTGCAAATACTGGCGGAGTAAAACTCGCAACATTGATTGGGTTAGAGGTATGTATTTTTCTTTGTGATTTTTTCATTTTTTTCGTTTTTTAGATTATAAAAAAAAGGCGAGCGTTACTTGTACGCTTCGCCCTTTGTTGTTTATTTTAAGCCTTGTTTTTACAATTATTGATTTTCTGTAAATTCAAATGTCATTGTAATTGTAGTATGAGGATTAACCAACCAGAACATCATTGTATCATCTTGTAAGAACATTTCAAAGTTGTCAATGATTATTTTTTTGTCGTTGAATTGGTCAGGGCTATTGTAGTTAGTAGGAAGAATTGTTTTGTCTCCTAAGTTCTCAGTTGGAGAAGAAGTCTTCATAGTGATAGGGTTTTCAAACTGAGCCTGTTCACTAACTGTAACAATGCTTCTTTTGATTGCATAGCAGTTGCTTCTTAACCAATCTTTCAATGAGTTGATAGTGAATTGAGGATTCAAAGACTTAGCGGTCATACATTGTCCAGAACTTGCTGGAAGTGTTAAGCCTTTTGCTCCGTCAATGACTGGTAAGATACCGTCCACCATTACACAATCTACTGATTTTTGCGAATAGTTTTGTACTGGTGCTGGATTCCCTTTTGTAAACACTAATGCGTCAGAGTTGTTTGCATCTTTTGCTATTGCAGAAGTATCCAATGTTCCAGAGAATAAGCATAGGTTTTTAGCTTCATCGTATTTGTTTTCAATCTTTATTGTAAAAGATTTTGCTAATGGTGATACTGTTGTTGCCATTTTCATTTCTCCTTTCTTATGCTACTGTACTGGGTTTTTTACATTAACTTTTCCCGCAAAGCCTGTTGCGTTTGGGTCGTCTTTTTTAGCATTACAGTTATAAACTGAATAAGCTACATACGCTACTAATACTAAGCCTATTAAGGCTATCCAATGTGTGTTTTTTTTGATTACGTCCATTTTTAATTTTGTTTTTTTAGTTATCAATGGTGCAAAAGTAAAGCCGAAACTTTTTAAGGTCTCGGCTTTATGTAGCGTTATGCAACTTAATGTAATTTTATGCGTGATAATCTATTGATTAACGTAAAATTCGTATTCTTCTTGGGTAAT